>VOFC01006696.1_pt1 | contig 46097 bp, 67 predicted proteins | sample 5384161 | NCBI WGS metagenome assembly VOFC01 (sample SAMN12384722, study PRJNA508395) | human gut metagenome | isolation source: healthy gut B | host: Homo sapiens | reverse complement strand
CGCAGAAAAACCAGATGGAGCCCATTTTATTGAAACTTCGCCGGCGGCGAATCCGTGAGATCGAGCCGCACAACGGCAGGGAGTTCGGCTCGGACGGCAGCGTCATTTAGAGTGACGGCGAACGCAGCGTCGTGTGCCGCGGCGAAACGTTCTATTCCTCTGGGTCTGCACGCCCCCGCTTTTTAACTACTATTCTATAAAATTGTGAGGATATCGGAAATGGCCAGAAAAGAAAAGATCATTCAATTCAAGAACATCGTCGCTTTGAAGACGGACAGGTCGTTCTCAAGGGCGTCTCTGACATTTACGAAAATGAGTTCGTCACCCCTGCTCGGTCCCTCCGGCTGCGGCAAGACTACGCTGCATCCTCGGCGGGGCCTGCAGCCCACCGGAGGGCAGGTCCTCTTCGACAGCGAGGACATCGTGAACGTCCCGCCCTACAAGCGCGAATCAACACCGTATTCCAGAAATACGCACTCTTCCCACACATGAACGTTCACGACAAACATCCGCCTTCCGGCCTGACCATCAAAAAAAGAGCCGAAGGACGTTATCGCCCAGAAAGGTCATGTATGCTGCGTCTGGCAAGCCTTGAGGACTACGCACCGCAACGTGACTGAGCTTCCGGCGGCTAAGGCAAAGCGCATCGCTATCGCCCGCAAGCGCTCGTCAACGAGCCGGAGCGCGGCTGCTCGACGAGCCGCCGCCGGCGCGCTCTCGACCTGAAGCTGCAGATGCAGCAGGGAGCCTGCTACATCAGCAGGAGGTCGGTATCACCTTCATCTGGTTACCCACGACCAGGAGGAAGCGCTAATCATGTCCGACAAGATCGTGGTCATGAACGCAGGCGATCCAGCAGATCGGTACGCCGACCGAGCGATCTACCGCTACTCGGTCACGAGTTCGTCGCCAACTTCATCGGCGAGACGAACATCATCGACGGCGTCACAAGCTTGAGGACGACCTCGTCATGTTCGAGGACAAGAAGTACGCCTGCCGTGCCCGCGGGCTACAATAAGAACGAAAAGGTCGACGTCGTCATCCGCCCCGAGCACTCGACATTGTCCCGCGTGCCGAGGGCATGCTCAGGGCACGGTCAAGTCTCAGCTTTTCAAAGGGCATGCACTATGAAACCGTGGTCGAAACGCGCGTCGGTACGTCCATCACCGTGAAAGATGCAGGTCGCAGGACCGCCCTGTCTACAACGAGGAAAAAGGGCGAAAAGATCGCGCGAACGCCTTCCTTCTGGACGTGGAGGACGAAGAGCTGACGACGTAGTAGGCCGTCGCCTCGTTTCTTGCCGAGGCGTGATGCCGAGACCGAGGAGCCCATCTCCATCAAAGACCGTCGAATACGACATCGCTTCCGAGACCGGCACCATACCAGACTTTTGCCACCGCGAACGATACGTCTATCACCGTCAAGGTGTCGTCGTAGCGCAGAACCGCGTCGAGAGCAAGGTCTATCAGGAAGAAATTACGCGATGAACTTCTTCAAAAGGTCGAGGACATTCTTCAGGAGAGCATCGCGCTCGACACCGATCTGGAAACGTGGGCGAATGCGTCCGCGTGGTCCTCGAAGACGGCGAGCAGGTCGAGATCACGGATGCCGGCACGACTCGACCCCGAGACCATCACCCCGGCAAGTTTACGATGCGACCTTCTCCACCGAGGGTCATGAGCAAGGTCTCCACCACCCACGCCTTGAAGAGGAAAGCAGAACACGGTCTTGTCTTCCCGTCCTGAGGACATCCACGTGATGAAGAAGGAGGGAAGCAGTGGTGAAGCAGTTCCGTTCCATGACGTACCCCTACGTCGCCTGGATCAGCGTGATGATCGTGCCGCCGATGCTGCTCATCGTGCTCGCCTTCACCGTTTCCGGCAATGAGGTGCTGATTTGCAGGACGAGGGTATCCTCAACACCATTCTCGGCTTTTCGGCATTGGGCCAGTCTGATGATCCACACGAGCTTCGCCGTCATTCTCGGCATGGTGTATAACTTCATTCCCTTTATGATCCTGCAGATCCACACCTCGCTCGCCAAGATGGAAAGAAGCCTGCTGGAGCCGCCAACGACCTCGGCGCCACGCCCCTTGTGCAGGCGTTTGCTGCGCGTGACGCTGCGCTCTCCCTTCCCGGCGTCATTTCCGGCATCACGCTCGTGTTCCTGCCCGCCGTTTCCAGCTTCTTCATTCCAAAAGCTTCTCGGCGGCGGCCAGTTCGTGCCTCGTCGGCAACATCATTGAAACGCAGTTTCCTCACCACTCCGGCGATTGAACTTCGGCTCGCGCCATTTCGCTCATCATGGCGGTCATCATCATGATCTCGATGTGGCTGACGCGCAAGGCGGACGTTCAGGTCGCCTCGCAGGGAAAGGGATTGGAGCGCATGAAAAAGAAAAACCTCTGTCGGCTCGAAGAGATCATCCTGACGCTCACGATGCTCTTTCTACCTCCCCATCCTCTATCATTTATCTTTTCGTTCAACGATTCCCGCCCGCTCACGAAGTTCGGCGGCTTCTCGCTGCCGCTGGTATGAAAAGATGTTCGCCGATTCGACAATGATGGAGGCTGTGCTCTATACGGTCGTCATCGCCGTCATCGCGACCGTCGTCGCGACAGTCGTCGGCACCGTCACGGCCATCGGCCTTTCTAAATCCCGCAAGGGTCCTTCAGGCGATGGTCGAGCGCATCCAACGACCTGCCCGTGATGAATCCCGATATTGTCACCGGCATCTCAGTCTGCTGATGTTCTTCAGCGTGCTGGCGGTGAAGAAGGGCTTTCTGCACGCTGCTGCTCGCGCACATCATGTTCTGCATCCCCCCTACGTCATGCTCCCGTCACACCGAAGCTGCGCTCGCTCGACCTCAAATCTCATCGACGCGGCGATGGACCTCGGCGCTACGCCGTTCCAGGCGCTCACCCGCGTCATCGTGCCGCAGATCCAGTCCGGGCATCGTCTCCGGCGCGCTCATTGCGTTCACGATGAGCTTTGACGACTTCGTCATCTCGTACTTCACCACGGGCAACGGCGTGAATAACATTTCCATTTTGGTTCTACACCATGTCCAAGCGCGTCAACCCTCCATCAACGCACTCTCCACACTCGTCATTGTCGCCATCACGCTGGTGCTCGGCATCGTCAACCTTGTCCCGATCCTGCACGAGCGTGAAAAAGAAGGAAAAAAGCGACGGAAAATCTCCCCGCGCCGTGAGCCGCAAAGGATGGCCGCTGTCGCCGGCGTGCTGGTGCTCGCCATTCTCGGCGGAACGGTCGGCGTCAGCCTTTCTCAGCAGCACAAGAACGCTGCCGCCGTCGAAAGTACGGCAGCAACGTCCTCAAGCTTTATCTCCCCGGCGAGTACCTCGGTGAGAACGTCATCGGCGACTTTGAAAACAGTTCGGCGTGCGCGTCATCGTGGAGAATTTCGACTCCAATGAGATGATGTACACCAAGCTTATGGCGGGCGACAAGCTACGACGTGGTCATTCCCTCGGACTACATGATCGAACGCCTGATGAAGGAGAATTATCTCCAGCCGCTCGATCACAGCCTGCTTCCCAAACCTTGAGAACATGGACGACGCGGTCGCGGCATGAGCTATGACCCCGATAACGAGTGGTCCGTTCCCTACTTCTGGGGCAGCGTCGGCATCGTCTACAACCACGAGAACGTCGATCCCGCCGTGGTGGAGGAACAGGGCTGGGAGGTCCTGCGCAACACCGACTACGCCGGTCACCTCTACATCTACGACCCGAGCGCGACTCGTTCATGATGGCATTCAAGGCGCTCGGCTACTCGATGAACACCTCCGACCCCGACGAGATCAACGCCGCCTACGAATGGCTGCTGCAAATGAACGACACCATGTCGCCCGTCTACGTCACCGACGAGGTCATCGACGGCATGATGAACGGCTACAAGGATCGCGGTCGTCTTCACTCCGGCGACGCCACCGTCATTCTCGACGAGAACGAGGACATGAGCTTATATGCCGGAGCAGGGCACGAACATCTGGTGCGACGGCGATGGTCATTCCCGCGAACGCGGAAAATCCCCTGCTCGCCCACGAGTTCATCAACTATATGCTCACCTATGAGGCCGCATTTGACAATACGGAGACGGTGGGGTATATTTCTCCCAACGCAGAGGTCTTTGAGGAGATGACCCTCCTCCGGAGGACCTTTACGCAGAAAAATGCCGCCTACCTTCCCCCGGCTACGAGAAGGACGAGATGTTCCACGACAACCAGACGCTCATGCGTGAGCTGAGCAAGCTCTGATCAAGGTCAAGGCAGCCAAGTAAAAAACATCGCACGAAAGAAAGGAATCAAACCCATGCAGATCGGAGACACTTACGAATACAAAAATGTCGTCACCAGGAGATCACCGCCGGCGGCGCGCTCGGCTCGGGCGGACATCTTCGCCACGCCCTTCCTCATTTGCTGGATGGAGGCCGCGGCCTACTACTACATGAAGGAGCAGCTTCCTCGAGGGCAAGAGCAGCGTCGGCACGATGGTCAACGTCCGCCACGTTTCTCCTCCCCCCCATCGGCGCGGAGATCACCGCCAAGGCCGAGCTGATCGCCATTTCAGAGAACGGCAAGATGTATACCTTCAAGGTCGAGGCATACGATAACAAGGGCCTCATCGGCGAGGGCACGCACGAGCGCGCCATCATCGACTGCGAGCGCTTTATGAAGAAGTGCTCGGGCTGTTGGAAGACTGAACAGGCAAGGAGGAAGCCCTTACGCACTATTACGGAGCCGTGTTTACCGTCCGCCAGCGAGGCGTACAGCCTGATCGTGCAATGCACACTTGGCTGCAGCCACAACAAATGTGCGTTCTGCACGATGTACAGAGACAAAAAGTTCTCCATCAACCCCATTGAGCAGGTGCTCTCCGACCTCGATTTGCGCCTACGGGCGCTATATCGAGAAAGATCTTTTTAGCCGACGCGACGCGCTGATCCTGCCGATGGACTATCTTCTGACCGTTCTCGACTATATCTGCGACCATTTCCCTGCAAGCGCGGTGCGGCTTGCACGCAACGACCAAGGCCATCATGCGCAAGACGGACGACGAGCTGCGTACGCTGCGCGAGCACGGCCTCGGCATCGTGTATATCGGCCTTGAGAGCGGCAACGAGGAGTTCTCAAAAAGTTCTGCAAGGGCGTTACTGAGGAGATCGTCTTAAACGCCATCCGCTGCAAGCAGGCGGGTATCGCCACCTCCGTCACTGCCATCAACGGCATGGCGGGCGCGAACGGCGACTGGCAGGCCACGCCATCGACACGGCGAAGGCCGTTTCCCGCATGAAGCCCGACTATATCGCGTTTTTGACGCTTCATGTCTACTCAGGCACGCCGCTGCACGACTGATCGCGAGCGGCGAGTTCAAGATGATGGAGCCGCCCGAGCTGATGCGTGAAACACGCCTTTTTGACATATCGACTCGGCAGCATCTTCCGCTCGAACCACGCGTCCAGACTACCTCCCCCCTCGGCAGCATCCAGCCGCGACCGCGAGGCGCTGATCCACACGATCGACAGGCGCTCGACGGCAAAGTTAGACTTCGCCGCGCCGTCGAACTGGGATCAAGACGAAATAGAAACCCACTGCAAGGTAGGTTCTATTTTTTGCGTTTTGCCCTAAAGGGCAAAGGGGCACACCGTACCAGGTGGTAGGGGGGATATTCTCTTCTCGAAAGAGAATATCCCCACTTGAACCCCCAAGAGAAAAGGGATTGATTGGCAGTCTCGGGCGAATGACTTCTATGCCTCCGAATGGAGATGTTTGAGCGCGGCAAAGCCGCGTTGGAACTGCTATACGATTTGACTTGTTCTATTATCCGCTGTACGCAGCCGTTGGCGGCTCTGCTCCTTTACGGGATGCGGCCGCCGGGTGCCGCCTGCCCATCTTGTAGAAGTTCGCAGTAATTCCCGTCTACTGCCAGTCTCCACAATGCGGCGAGCGCAGCAATGCCGCATTCCCGCACGCAGTCTGCCGCCCTAACTATCGTCACACGCGCCTCACGGTAGTAAGGCGCGGTTAATCGGTGACGACTGCAGAAGATTCATGGCGCAGCTTACATACTGCACTTCTACATTGCGCAGCGCAGTTATTCAAGCTGTAAGCTGCCAAATGTCGGGGGTCGAGGGTCCTCCCTCTTCTTAGTTTGCCATTCTCCTTCACGCGAGAATGGTCTCTTATCCGCGTCCCCTGCAACGGTGCAGGAACGCCCTGCGAGTACGCAGGGAAGAATACAACACGTAAAGCTAAACAAAGTTAACTGGCTCGTTTCAGTAATCCGCAAACCGCGCCCATGCGCGCGCAGCTGGTCGATATGGTGCCTTGCGATGCTTGTTGCAGCAAAGGCGAAAACTCCTCCACGATGTAAAGTCCTTCCCTTTGCGCTTCTCTCGGACGGTGCCGAGCGCTGCGGTCTGCCGCCGAGTCCGCGGACGGACGTGAACAGCGGCAGCAGGCCGTTTTCCGTGACGACGAACTTCGTCGCATCGCTGCGGTAGATATCGATGGAGGGCTCAAAGTGGAAGCCGCGCAGGCAATTCGTAGCAGACTTCAAGCGTCGTCATCAAATCCTGTTCCAGGCGGTCGCGTCCTTGTTGTTTTTCGATCTCGCGGATGCGGCGGCGCAGCGCGTCGGCGTCCTTGCCAGCACTCGGCGGCGTCGAAACGCCTTGGCGCGGATGGAGAAGAACGTCGCGTAGAACGCGAGCGGCTCGTGCACCTTTGAACCACGCGATACGGAACGCCATCATAACGTACGCGACCGCGTGCGCCGGGAAGAGGTAACCGGATCTTCGCAAGCGACTCGATGTACCACTCCGGCACGTCGTGCTTGCGCATCTCTTCGACCCATCGGCCAGTCCCCCGCCTTGCCGCCCTTTGACCTTCCCTTCGGACGGCCTCCATGATCTTAAAGCTCATCTTCGGGTCAAGCCCCCATAGAAATGAGGTAAGAGCATGATATCGTCACGGTAGCCAGACGGTTCCAGAACGCTCGCCGTGCCGCTGGTAGATCCTCTGCGTTGCCGGAGCCCGCCAATAACACGTCCGTGCCGTGGGAGTAGCCTGAGCGCGGTGCAGCGTGTTGAAGTCCTTGGCTGCGGTCGATTTTCCGAGCATCTGGCGCGTGGAAGCGCGTGTTAACTCGGGAATGCGACGGCGCCTGGGCCGAGCACTCGTCGCCTCGTAGCCGAGCACCTTGACGAGATGAAGACGACATCGTGTCGGGGTCGTCGAGCGGATAGCGCGGGCGTTCATCGCCCGTCGATTTTTCGAGCATGGATCATCGTCGGTCATCGTGGTCAGAGCATATCGAGCTTTTGCGAGGTTGTCCATGCAGTGATATTCGAAATGCGTGGTGATCGTGTCGCTGTCGGGGTCGTCCGCGGTGCTGTACGGGCAGAAAACTCGATATCCATGTCGTCCGTTACCGACGACGAGTCCGCCCGGAGCGGGCCTGTCGTGCGTCGCAGCCGACGCACCCGCCGTCAGGCGGTCGATCTCGTTGCCCGCGATGCCGTTTTCCTCGAGGTATTTTTTGACGAAGCATAAGGCCGTCTTCTCCGCGAGCGTACCGATCGTACCCGCGCGCGGAACCCGCGCTCTTGCCGAACATCTCGACCGCGTGCGCGTGGGCGCGCGCCTGATCTCGCCTCGAAGTTGAGGTCGGGCACCTTGCCGCCGCCGTAAAGCCAAGGAAAGTTTCAAACGGGATGTCAAGCTGTCTTTGACATACTTCGTGCCGCAGACGGGACATTTTATCGGGCATGTCCGCGCCACAGCCATGCTCGCCCGCGTGGAACTCGACGTTGCGGCACTTCGGGCAGCGGTAGTGGCGGCAGGGCGTTGACCTCGGTGATGCCGGTCGCGTACGCTGGCGAGCGACGAGCCGACCGACCTCGCGAGCCGACCAGATAGCCGCACTCCAGCGAGCGCTGGACGAGCTTCTGCGCCGACATATACACCACGTCGTACTTTGCCGAGAATGCCGCCCAGCTCAATGTCCAGACGGTCCTTGATGAGCTTCGGCGGCTCGTCGCCGGCGTAAAGCTCGTGCACCTTGTCCCAGACGAGGCGGTTCAGGTCCTTCGGGAATTCTTCCAGGCGCGGCGGGAAGAGCTTACCCTTGGGCAGCAGCTCGATATTTTCGATTTGGTCGGCGATGGCGCGTGTTGGTCACAACGACCTCATAGGCCTTTTTCCTCGCCAAGATAGGCGAATTCCTTGAAGCATTTCGTCCGTCGTTCCGGAAGTAGATGGCAAGGCGCGCGTCCGGAAACTTCTTCGAGGCGAAGCAGGATATGGCGGTAGACCTCATCCTCCGGCTCCTGAAAATGCACATCGCCGGGTCGCGACGACGGGCTTCCCAGGCAGCCTCGCCAAGCTTCACGACCGTGCGGTTGAAGTTCTTGCAGGTCCTCGTCGTCATTCACCGTGCCGTCGCGCACCATGAAAGCGGTTGTTGCACAGGGGCTGGATCTCAAGGAAATCGTAAAACGAGGCGATGCGCTTGAGCTCGTTCCAGTCTTTGTGGTCGATGATGGCGCGGAACAGCTCGCCCGCTTCACAGGCGGAGCCGATGATCAAGCCCTCGCGGTGCGCAATGAGCTCGCTTTTCGGAATGATCGGCACGCGCTTGAAGTACTTGAGGTTGGAAGCAGAGATGAGCTGATAGAGATTTTTTAGACCAACTTTATTCTTGGCGATAAGAATGATGTGCTTGGGAAAGCGGTTGCGCTTCGCGCCCCAGTGGGCGCAAGCTTGGTCATCTCGTCGTTGATCTGCTGCAAAGCGCGTAACGCCGCGCGCTTCAGCATGGCGAAAAACTTCACGAGCATCTGCGCGACCGGGACCGCATCGTCGGACGCGCGGTGATGGTTGAACTGCGGAAGCTGTAAGATGATCGGCGACAATGTCGAGCTTATACTTGCCAAGCTCCGGCAGGAGGTTCTGCGCCAAAATGAGCGAGTCGAGATACGTCGGCTCAAACGGAATGCCGCACTTTTTTGCAGCCCGCGCGGATAAAGCTGATGTCAAACTCCGCGTTGTGCGCGGCGAGCGGCGCGGTCGCCCGCAAAGTTGAGGAATGCGTGCGCGCATCTGCAAAGCTTCGGCGCGCCGCGCAGCATCTCGTCCGTGATGCCGGTGAGGCCGATGATCTCGGGCGAAAGCCTGCGCTCGGGGTCGACAAAGGTCTGGAGTTTCGACGATCTCGCCGTTCTTTAAGATGACGGCGCCGATCTCCGTGATGGCCTCCTGCGTGACCTTTGAGGCCGGTCGTTTCAATGTCAAAGCAGACGATCTCACTCGGAAAAGCCGATGTCCTGATGCTCCGTGAATGGCGATGCGATCGTCCATGTTGTTGACGAAATAGCCCTCACAGCCGTAAAGTATTTTTGATTTTACCCTCACCGGTATGCCAAGCGTCTGGAAAGCTCTGCGCCACACCGTGGTCGGTGATGGCGATGGCGGGCATTCCCCCACTTGGCGGCGCTTAACGACGCTGCCGGTGTCGGTCAGCGCGTCCATGTTGGACATTCGCGTATGCAGGTGCAGCTCCACGCGCTTTTCTTCCGCCGTGTCCTTGCGCTGCCTCGTGCGTCGATCTGCAGTGATGTCCTGCGGGTTGAGCTGCATATGTGAGCCGTCGTAGGTCAACTCCATCGCCCGCTGACGCGCAGCCACATACCGGTGGCGATCTTGCCGTTCAGCTCGATCGCCTCGCGCTCCGAGACTCCGGCACGGATGACCGAGCCCCTCGTAGTCCGTCATCTCATGAGCGCATCGTCCACATACCTGCGCGGCGCAGCGTCTCGTGGCACTCGCACTTGAAGACCTTGCCCTCGACCACGACGTGACCGGCCTTAGGCGTCTCGCTCGCGGCATGGGAAGCCCTCTCCCTTGCGTCTCGCGTCCCATGATGACGCTGCCGCCGCCGCTCACCTTGCGGCCCGCGTTTTTCATCATATCGGGAAAGGCATCCGCCGTGGATTTGACGTGAATGTCCGCGCGCTTTTGAGTCATAACTGCGCGCGAGCATCTGCTCGACCGTCTCGCGCGTGAGTCGGTCATCTCCGCGCACGGTCATATCAAGCGTCATCGTGCGCTTTTCCGGTTCAAGCACCATATTGGTGACCACGCGGCGCGTGAGCGGGACGCGCAGGTCAAAATCCGGCGAAAAGTCGGTGAATAATTCAAAAATGGAATCTTTTGTGCCATAGCCACAACCTTATCTCAGTATCGTTTCCGCTCGGTCAGAGTTTTTTTGATTTCCTCCATCAAAGCGTCGACAAGCTTTTCCTGCGGCACTTTGTAAAATATTTTCCTTTTCGGAAAATCATGCCCTCACCTTTACCGCCGGCCACGCCGATATCGGCGGCCGAGGCCTCACCGGGCCCGTTGACGACGCAGCCCATCACGGCGACCGTGATATTCTTCTTGCAGTCGGCAAGACGGCGCTCCAGCCCTCGGCGATGGGGATCATGTCGTAGCGCGTCCGCCCGCAGGTCGGGCAGGAGACGAGGTTCACGCCCCAGCTGCGGCGGATGCCGCAGGCCTGCAAAATGCGCTTGGCGGCGTAGACCTCCTCCACGGGGTCCGCCGTGAGCGAGACGCGCATCGTGTCGCCGATGCCCTCGCACAGAAGGCTTCCGCCGATGCCGATGGCGGACTTCAAAAGCCCCATCGACGGCGTACCCGCCTCGGTCACACCGAGATGCAGCGGATAGTCCACCGTTCGTGCAGAAGCAGCCGGTAGGCTGCCATGTTGAGCGGCACGTCGGAGCTTTTAACGGAGAGACAAATGTCCGTGAAGTCATATTTCTCCAGCAAGGCGACATGGCCGAGCGCGCTCTCCACAAGCGCCTCCGGCGTCACGCGGCCGTACTTTTCGAGCAGCCCTTTTCCAATGAGCCGCCATTTACACCGATGCGAATGGGCACCTTTGTGCGCGCGGCAGCAGTCCACGACTGCCTTCACACGATCCTCCCCCGATGTTGCCGGGGTTGATGCGGATCTTATCCGCGCCGCGCGCCGCCGCTTCCACGGCAAGGCGATAGTCAAAGTGAATGTCCGCGACCAGCGGGATGAGATATTCTCCTTGATTTCACTCAGCGCGTGCGCGGCCTCCATATTCGGCACGGTCACGCGCACGATCTCGCAGCCCGCCTCTTCGAGCGCGTGGATCTGCGCAATGGTGGCCTTGGCATCCTCAGTGTGCGTGTTGCACATCGACTGGATCGTGACCGGCGCGCCGCCGCCGATAGCGACGCCGCCGCGATAATTTGCTTGCTCATAATTTGATCCTCCTTACAGGAGCTTGATGATATCATGGAACGTGACGAACAGCATCAGCGCCATTAAAAGCGCAAAGCCGATGCCGTTGATGACGTTCAGATATTTGGATGGAATTTCCTTTTTGAAAAGCGCCACGGCGATGCCGTTGACAAGCAGGAACAGCACGTGTCCGCCGTCGAGCGCGGGCAGCGGAAGCAGATTCATCACGGCGAGGTTCACCGCGATCATCGCGGCGAAGTAGAGAATGCTCTCAAGCGCCGCGCCGAAGCCCTCGGCCTCGGTCTCCTTGCCGACCTCCGTGATGGTCGAGACGATGCCGACCGGGCCGCTCAGATCGTTCACGCCCGCCGCGCCCGAAAGCAGCATTTGCAGGCTCAGACTCACGATGCGGACATAGTCCATCGTCTGGTACCAGCTGTATTGCAGCCGCAGAAGCGGCGTCGCCTCGACGATCCCGCCGTAGGTAAAGCCGTAGGCCTCGTACTCCTGCCCGTTTTCGTCGGTGTAGATTGCTTCGTGAGCGTGCGGTCGAACTTTTTGCCGTCGCGCAGGACGGTCATGTCAATGATCGTGCCCGTGTCGCCAAAGGCCCATGATGAGCGACACGTCGCTCTTTGAATAGATGCGCTCACCGTTGATGGCGTAGATCGTGTCGCCGGGCATCAGGCCGTCCTCGCCCTGCTGGGAAATGCCGGGTCAAGCTCGACGATCTCCGTCGTGTAGAATGCCTGCGCACCCGCATACAGACAGATGACGATGATGAGGCCCGTCAGGAAGTTCATCGAACGCGCCCGCGACGAAGATGATGAACTTCTTCCACCAGACCTGGCGGCCCAGCGCGCGGGTCGTCGTCCGAATCCTCGTCCTCGCCCTCCATGGCGCAGTAGCCGCCAATGGGCAGGAGCCGCAGGAGTATTCGGTGTCCCCCTTTGTCTTATGGAAAAGCTGCGGGCCCATACCGATGGCGAACTCGTTGACCCGCACGCCGCAGACCTTGGCCGCCAGAAAATGGCCCAGCTCGTGTACGGCGATGAGTACGCCGAATATCAGGATCGCAATGAGAATATAAACCATGGTCTCTCCTAAATTTGGTCAGTTGAGCTTTTCGCGCACGACCTCGCGCGCGAGCCGGTCTGCTTCAGAATATCCGAAAGCTGCGGCTGATATACCGTCTCGGTTTTATCGAGCGCCGCTTCGATGAGGTCAGGGATGGCACAGATGCCGATCTCGTCGCACAGAAATGCCGCGACAGCCTCTTCGTTCGCGCCGTTCATCGCCGCGCAGTAGACATTGCCGATGGCGGCGCACTGCTTGCAGCGATCTTCAGGCCAGCGGAAGACCTCTTCATCAGGCTCGGCGAACGTCAGCGGCGGGCACGAGAAGGTCAAGCGGCTCCGCGGGCGAAACGGCCCCTGTTGGGGATACGTCATCGCGTAGCGGATGGGCAGCTTTCATGTCCGGTGTGCCGAGCTGGGCAAAACATCGCCCGTCGTGAAACTCGACGAGCGAGTGCACGATGCTCTGGCGATGGATGACCGCGTCGACCTGACGCAGCGGCAGACGGTAGAGGCGCATGGCCTCGATGATCTCAAGGCCTTTGTTCATCAGGGTCGCGGAGTCGATGGTGATCTTCGCACCCATTGTCCAGTTCGGGTGCTTGAGCGCGTCGGCCTTCGTCTTAGTCGCAAGCTCCCTCGCAGGCTCAGGCCGTAGAACGGTCCGCCCGAGCAGGTCAGAATGAGGCGCTTGATCTCACCGCGGTCGCGGCAGCCCTGCAAGCACTGGAAAATCGCGCTGTGCTCGCTGTCGACCGGGACGATCTCCGCGCCGCAGCGCTCCGCCGCAGCCACGACGAGCGTCGCCCGCGCAGACGACGAGCGTTTCTCTCTTTGTTCGCAAGCGCGATGCGCTTTCTCGATCGCCGCGAGCGTCGGCTGGAGACCGATCATGCCACCACGGCGGTCACCACCGTGTCGGCGTCCTCCGCGACCGTCGCGGCGGCGAGCAGACCCTCCATGCCGGAGAGAGCACCTGCGTTTTGTGTCCGCAGAGCCGCGCGCGCAGCGCTCACGCGCCGCATCCTCGTCATAAAGCACGGCGAGACGCGGGCAAAAATTCCCGCGCCTGCTGCTGTTCGATGAGGTCAACGCGCTCGGGTCGCCGTCAGCGCCGCGACGGAAGAAACCCCAGCGCGCGCCACCTCCAGCGTCTGGCGGCCATGGGCCGGTCGAACCCGATAAAGCAATAATACTCCCTTGTCATAGTATGCCTCCCGACCACAAAGAAGTACGACCGGCGCGATGAACATGGTGGAGTCAAAGCAGGTCGACATCCCGCCGTGTGTGAGGAACAGATGGCTGTAATCCTTGATGCCGCCTCGCGCTTGATGAGCGACATGGAGGTCGCCGAGGCTGACCGAATACATTGGCGACCGCGCCGACGAGCGGATCAGCATGAGGTAGTTCGGCGCATAGCCGAGCAATTTCTGCCGACAACGCCGAGCAGCACCAGCGCAAGCGCGCTGCCGATGGGCCCGCCGATGGCGCCCGCCCGAGGTCTTGTGCGGGCTGACGTGCGGCGCCATCTTGCGCTTGCCGAACCACATGCCGAAGTACATCGAGAGTGCATCGCCCCAAACGCGACGCAGAACGGCGCGAGCACATAGACCTTGCCAAACTCCCCGTCCATACGCAGCAGGAAGATGCAGCTGTACATCGCCGGAAACACAATGCCACCGATATGGCACCGCCACATCGTGGAACGTGAACGGTTTTTCGCTTTCCGTAAGAGATAACCGCAAAGAGGAACGCCACATCACAAGGATCCACGGAAGATCGTAACGGTCGAAATCGGAAATCGTATGTGCCGCTCATCTCTTCCTAAAGAGCCATATCTCCTGCATGACGACCGTTGTGACAAGTCCCCAGTAGATATTCGCCGGGACGTTCTCCCCGCCGTGTGCAGCAGCTCATAGGCCGCGATGCCCGCGATGCCGCAGACGACGAGCATCGTCGCCCCATGCGGGGCAGGCAAGCAGCACGGCGAGCAGCGCCGGCAGGCCGACGACAACCACCAACCATCTTTGTTTCATTTCTGTTTCTCCTGTTTCAGTCCGCCAAAGCGCCGCTCGCGCTGCTGATACGCGATGAGCGCCTTGTCGAATTCCTCTTTCCGTAAAGTCGGGCCAGAGCGTGTCGCAGAAGTAAACTCACTGTACGCGCACTGCCACAAAAGGTAATTGCTGATGCGCTTCTCCCCGCCGGGACGGATGAGAAGATCAGGATCGGGCAGGCCGTCTGAATAGAGGTAGTGCGAGAAGCTCTCCTCCGTCAAAGCGTCCGCGTCCGCTCCCCCTGCCGCGCAGTCACGCGCAAACGCGCGGGCGGCGTGAAGATCTCGTCCCGCCCGCCGTAGTTCAGGCATACGTTCGCCTGAAAGCCCTCGATGCGGGAGGAGATCTCATTCGTCTCATCGCTGAGTTCCCGAAGTTCGGCGTCAGCACGCTCAGGTCGCCGAGAAAGCGCAGACGGTGTGCCGTCGCGCTCCATCGTCGATGCACTCTCGCGCAAATATTTGCCGAGGAAGTGCATGATGCCTCCACCTCTCGCCGCGGGCGCTTCCAGTTTTCCGTGGAAAGGCGTAGACCGTCAGGTAGTCGATGCCGATATCTTGCAGTAGGTGGCGATCTGGCGAAACTCTCCGCCCCCGCCTTGTGCCGGCCGCCAGCGCGCGGAGGCCGCGCTTTTGCGCCCATTATATTTCGTTGCCGTCCATGATCCGACGGCAACATGACGAGGCAGGCTGTTTTTGAAATCAACCTGCCCCGTGAGCTGTCTTTTTGGTGAAAAGGTTCCCATCAGACCTCCATCAGTTCCTTTTCCTTCTTCTCGAGCAGGGGGCGTCCAGCTCCTTGCACATATCGTCGGTGAGCTTCTGCAGGTCCTTCTCGGCGATCTTCTGATCGTCCTCGGTCAGCTCGCTGGCCTTTTTTCTTCTTGAAGGTTCTCCATCGCATCGCGGCGGATGTTGCGGATGGCGACCTTGGCCGCCCTCGGCGTACTTTTTGCCTGCTTGACGAGCTCCTTTCGGCGCCTCCTCGGTCAGCTGCGGGAAGGTCAGGCGAATGTCCCACGGCTGGATGAGCAGCTGAACGGGCGTCCGGCGTGCTCACCGACGCGATCTGCTGGATGGGCGTGGGAGAGCCGTAGTAATCGACCGTGATGCGGTCGAGCACGGCGGGGTTGGCCTTGCCCGCGCGCACGGAGTCGTACTGCTCGGTGAGGACCGAAGCGGTCTTTTTCATCTTGGATTCAAACTCGGTATAATCGGTAGACATATGATATCCTCCTATCGGGTTTTTCTTTTTTCTTATTTCGTCACGACCGTGCCGACGGCCTCACCCATCACGGCACGGAAAATATTCTGCGGATCGGCCAGCGCAAAGACGACGACCGGAATGTCGTTTTCCATGGCCAGCGACGTCGCGGTCAGATCCATGACGGCCAGATGCTTTGCCAGCACCTCGTCATAGGTGATCGCATCATACTTCACGGCGCTCGCGTCGATATGCGGGTCGGCGCTGTAGACGCCGTCGATGTTCTTGGCGAGCAGGATCGCATCCGCGCCGATCTCGGCCGCGCGCAGCACAGCCGCCGTGTCGGTCGAAAAATACGGGCAGCCGCTGCCGGCACCGAAGAGCACGACCTTGCCCTCTTCCAGATGCGCAATGGCACGCTCCCACGTGTAGTGCTCGGCAAAGGCCGGCATCTCGACCGCCGTCTGCACGCGCACGGGAATGCCCTTTTGCTCCATCACGTCAGACACGGCAAGGCAGTTCATCACGGTCGCCAGCATACCCATGTGGTCGGCGCGCGAGCGGGCCATTTTGCCCTCGCCGTTTTTCACGCCGCGCCAGAAGTTGCCGCCGCCGATGACGACGCCTCCATCTCCTCTGCCGCCTCCTTGAGCAGCATGTCGTCGTAATAGGCGATGCCGAGCACCTTGGCAAGCATCGTGCCGATCTCGCGTCCGCCGCTGCCGTATTGTCTGCTGCCAACCGTAATGACCATAAAATTCCTCCTTTTTCGCGCCTTGAAACAAAATCGGTGCTATTTGGATTATAGCACCGATTTCGTAAACAATATTTTTTCCTGTTTCGATTTTGTAAAGGCGCGGCCTTATTCCGGAAGCGGCAGGCCGAGGCGGCGATACATCGTCTTTTCACCGCGCGCAGAATATTTTCATAGCCCGTGCAGCGGCAGAGATGGCCGGAGAGGGAGCTTTCTGAGCTCGTCATCGGTGTAGAGGCGGTTCGTCTCAAGATCTCGACCGCAGTCATGATGAAGCCCGGCGTGCAGAAGCCGCACTGGACAGCGGTCTCTTCAATGAACGCCTGCTGGATGTCGCTTAGCTCGCCGTCAGGCCCCATCAGGCTTTCGAGCGTGCGGATGTGCTTGCCGTCCGCCCAGACGGCGAGGTAGATGCACGAGTTGAATGCCTCGCCGTCGATGATGACGTTGCAGGCGCCGCACTCGCCGACCTCGCAGCCCGCTTCTTCACGGACGTCATATGGTAATCGTTTCGCAGCATATCGGTCAGCGACGCGCGTCGACCATTTTCTCAACGTCCTTGCCGTTTAAGTTGAATCGCACCAGCTTGTACTGACTCATTTGATGACACCTCCGCCCGTTTGATAGACTCGATCAGGCAGCGCTTGGCCATTTCGACCGCGATGTGTTCGCGGAACGCCTTGGAAGCGCGCCCAGCTGTCACGCGCGTGGATATCGTTGAGCACGGCGAGTGAGAACTCTTCCGCCGTCGTAAGTGTCAAAAGGGTTTATCCTTGGCGCAGCTGCCGCCGCGCTCGGGCAGCGCATCGGCACGGGACCAAACGCCGTAGCGCGGATGTCGACCTGACCTGCCCGGATGTAAAAATTTTGATGGGCAAACGGCGGATACCGCTTCTTCCTGTCAGCTCGACGATGGCCTTCCCCATGCGCAGCTGTAGCGGAATTGCGCTCGTCACGCTCGCGTTGCAGGTGTTGCCGCCGCGATGGTGCCGATATTTCGATCTGCGGGCCGCCGACCTTGTCGACCGCCTCGCCGAGGCATTGATGTACTTCTGGATGATGGGGTCGCGCGTGATATGGGGAAGCTGGTAGCGAGCCGATGCGGATGTTCTCCCGCCTCATCCAGGGTGATTCCCCGCATAGCGTCGATGCCGTAGATGGAGACTCCCCTTGCCGGCCCGCTTGCCCTCCGCATCTGCACCAGCACGTCGGTACCGCCGGCGATGATCTGGGCCTCGGGGTGCTCCAGACGCAGACGACGGCGTCCTGGACACTCTCCGCCTCATACAGTGCTTTCAAATCATACATGGTTTGTATTCCTCCTGACTTCAAAAAGGCGACCGCCTTTGAACCGGAAACAGTTTTCCGGCGGCGTCATGCCCATTGTCGCCAGGCCGCTGCCGGTGAAGCGCTAAAATAGCATTGCGCCGGCACATTTTTAGCTACGGGAGGTCCGGAAAGGCCCTTGCGGCCCGCGACTCGTGGCCCGGGTTTCAAAAAGAGTTCTCCTCTTTTTTGATTTCCTGAAGGTTCCTCTTTGTACCAGGAGGTTGTTGTTCAGCGGTCATGGGCGCATTGTTGCAGGCCACGCCGGTAATGATTCAAGTAACGGCATGGACATGCCGCCGTGGACGCTTGGTACCGTAGGGGCTGAGTGGGCTCGGATTCTCCACGAAAAGGGCCTGGAGGTTCGGGTGGTGGAAACTTGTAGTCCAGAGTTGTGTTCAGGAGCTCAGCCGAAGGTATTGAGCGTTGTTTTTGATCTGGTGGGTGCTCTCAGCGGTGATGTGCTCACTATGCTCCAGGCTGTAGGGGCCTCAGTGGCCAACTCGCCCAGGGGTCATCAGGCTCCCGTCCATCAGTAATGCGGACGATCTTTCCGTCGATGATATCAGGTAAGGCGCATCTGCCGGGTCAACTCGGGCATGAGGAGGATCCGCTCATAAGCATCGTCCGGTCTGGCGGATGGAAGCCCGCATTTGACATGGGTCTGGCGGCTCGCGTAAGCACTCCGGGCCTAATGAGGCGTGATGTCCGTATCCTGACACGAGACGACGCGCGTCGTGATAGCTCTTGAGGCCGACGGCCTCGGCCGTCATCTGCGCATAGGCCGTGTCCGCGCTCCTGCCCGATCTCCGTCTCACCGCACTGCATCGTCACCGTGCCGTCGAGATTCAGGGAGCATGCGGTTCGAGGACGTTTCAAGCGAGATGGGATACACCGCCGTGTTGTACCAGAAGGCCGCCACGCCGATGCCGCGGCGGACGATGACCGATGTCCTGGCATACTCCTCGCGCTTTTTTGTCGTATTCGATGTACTCCTTCCCCTTTTTTTAGACATTCGCGGAAGGAATCGTAGTAGTTCGTGTTACCTGAGAAGCCGTCGTGGAAGCCCTTGGGCATGATGTACTTCATGCGGTATTCGAGGCGGCTCCATGCCGACGGCTCTTCGCGCACTCGTCGATGTTCGCGTCGTCCGCGAACGACGCCTGCGGCATGCCGTAGCCGCGCATCGCGCCCGCGGCAGGGGCAGGTTTGTGTACACAGTGTAAGCGTCGCCCTCAAAAATTGTCGCAGGGATAGATCTGCGGGAATGAGCCCATGGCCTTGGCGACGATCGTGAATGGCCGTGCGAGGCATACGCGCCCTGATTGGAGAAAGCACTCGACCTTGCGCGCGGCAATCGAGCCGTCCTTATGGAGCCACGTGATGATATGGAAGCGGATCGAGTGGCGCACACGGTTACTGACGAATGTCTCTTCACGCGAGCAGTCGATGCGCACGCATTTTCCGTGCACCTGCGTAGAGCACCACGCGCACAGCAGCGGCTCATAGAGCGCATCCTGCTTGTTGCCAAAGCCTCCGCCGATGTAAGGGCTTGATGACGCGGATATCTGCCCACGGACGCCCGAGCGCCTGACCGACGATGCGGCGGATGATGTGCGGGATCTGCGTGGAGGACACGACGACGATGCGGCCATTTTCCTCGTAAGCGTAGCAACCGTGGTTTTCAATGTGGCTGTGTGCTGCACGGTGGGGTGTTGTGCCAGCCCTCGACCTTGATGAGGCCGGGTTCTTTGATCGCCTGCTGATAATTGCCCTTGCGGATATCGGTGTGCTTCAGGATATTCCCAGGAAATTTTCGTGGATGCAGGGCGCGTCGGGCTCCATGGCCTTCTGCGTCGAGCACAAACGGGAGTTCCTCATATTCGACCTTCAGCGCGCATGCATGCCGAGACCTCATCCTCCGCAATGACGACCGCGACGTCGTCGCCGTAGCGCACATGGCGGTTCAAAGATTGCGGTCGGCCACGTCCTGATGCCCCCAGGTCCATCGACCAGGGATGGCCCGCCGTCGGGAAGCAGTGCTCCGGCACGTCGAAGCAGGTCAGCACCTTCACAACGCCGGGGATGGCCTCCGCCGCGGACTTGTCGACTGATTTGACAAATCCGTGCGCGATGGTGGAATGCTTTGATGCGCGCATAGAGCGCACCGGCCGGCATCCGATCCTCATAGTATTTCGTGCGTCCGGTGACCTTGTCGAACGCATCGACGCGGATCTCGCTTTTTCCTACCTTGCTCATCTGTCTACCTCCTGTTCCGAGCAGCCGCTTTGTCGGTTTTGCTCGAAATCTGCAACTCCTTTGCTATTATTTTAGCACATTTCGCACAGCGTGTACAGTGCTGCATGCGTGATATAATACAAATGATCGCGGATGTACCATTTTGTCCGCTTTTTCTGCCGATTGGTGAAAAAAGAAACGAATGACTGGTGAATTAATAGATGGATAACACGTTGAAAATAGGATGCGTGGTCATGGCGGCGGGCAATGCCGCGCGCTTTGGAGAAAATAAACTCGCCGCGATGGTAAACGGAAAGCCGCTTATCGAGCATGCGCTCGATGCGATCCCACGGGAGAGCTTTTCCCGCGTGCTGGTCGTGACGCAGCACGAAAACGTGGAAGCGGCCGCCAAAAAATTGGCTCTGAAGCTCGGCGGAATGAGCATCCCGAGCGCGGCCAGAGCGAGACGATCCGCCTCGGCACGGCGGCGCTGTCAGACTGTGACGCGCTCTGCTTCATGGTGGCCGACCAGCCGATGCTCAAGCGCAAGACCGTCGCGCAGGAGCTTGAGTTCTTCCGCGCGCGCACAGCAAAAACATCGTCGGATTGGGACACAACGGCGTGCGGGGCAACCCCTGCCTCTTCCCTGCCCGCTTCTTTTCTGAGCTTTTATCGCTTGAGGGCGATGTCGGCGGCAGCGCGGTCATCAAGAGGCATTTAGATGATCTGCTGCTCTTTGAAGCGCCGGAGACAGAGCTTTGCGACGTTGACACAAAGGAAGCGCTCGAAGCGCTTAAGAAACGCTGATCTCGCCGCGGAGGTCTTCTTCCATTGCCTGCTTGATCTTCTCCTTGTCGTAGCCGCAGGAGAAGAGATAATTTACAACTTGGCGACGGCGGCCTCGGTCGTCATGTCAGGTCCGCTGACCGCGCCCGCCTTTTTGAGCGCGCTGGACGTTTCGTAGGTGCCGAGCGACACCGCGCCCCTGCGGACACTGCGGAGCAGACCGTGAGCACCGTGCCGTTCTGAAAGGCCTTGCGGATGATGGGCAGCAGCGCGTTCCGTCGCCGGGGATGTTGCCCGCGCCGAACGTCTCGATGACGATACCGCGGAGCTTTTTCGGTCATAATGGCCTCGAACAGCGAAAACTGAATGCCCGGAAATACCTTGATGACGCCGATGGGAATATTATCAAGCGTCTGGGCTTGAGCCCGCCTTTCTGCCGCGGCAGGGGAGGGGCGGCTAAGTTATATTTGATGGAAATGCCCGCCTCAGCAAGGCTCGGAGTAGTTGGGCGAAACGAAAGCGATGAGTCCGTCGGCGGAGTATTTTTGTCGCGCGGTTGCCGCGCAACAGCAACTCCGCCGAGTACAGGCACACTCGCGCACGATGCCTTCCCCCGCAATCAGCAGCGCGGTGATGAGGTTGTCGCGCCCGTCGCTGCGAATTTCGCACAGCGGGATCTGCGAGCCCGTGAGCACCACGGGGCTTGTCGAGCCCATCGAGCATGAACGACAGTGCCGAAGCCGTATAGGCCATCGGGTCCGTGCCGTGCAGGACGACGAAGCCGTCGTAATCGTCATATTTCTGCGCGATCAGCTCTGCGATGCAGTTCCATTCGCGCACGGTCATGTTGGATGAATCCAGCAGCGGCGAGCTCATAAATTCCCACTCCGGCATCTCCGGTGCGCGGAGGTCTGGGATGGCATCGAGCGCGGCGCGGAAGTAGCCCGCGCGGCGCGGCCGTTTTTTCCGTGCGCGTCATACCGATGGTGCCGCCGGTATAGATGATGATGAACTCGTTTCATAACTCTCCTGATTGTATTACTTTTTGTACGGCGTATGGTCGAGCGGCAGGCTGCGGCGGCGGCTCGCCGTCGTAGCGACCCAACCACGCCTGCGCGATGGCCGGCGCTGTGGGGATGGACGTGATCTCACCGATGCCGATGGCGCCGTTGGCGAGGTTTAATCCGGCTTGTCGATGACGTCGCCTTGATCTCGGGGATCTGATGCAGCGGAACAGGCCGAGCGTGCCGTATTTTTGCCGTGGGCTTGCCGTGGTCGAGCGGGTACTGCTCTGTCAAGGCGTAGCCATGCTCATCAACGCCGCCCTCGATCTGTCCCTCGCAGTTCAGCGGGTTGATGGCCTTTGCCGGCATCGTGCGCGGCGACCATCTTTTTAATTTGCCGTTTCTTTGTCGACGACGCATCTGCGTCGCGTAGCCATAGGCGACGGGCTGACGGATTCGGCACGTCCGCGCCGAGCGGGTTCGTCTTGGCGTAGTATTCGCCGTAAACTCCTGCCCTTCAAATCGCTCAGCGAGCGGTACTCCATCGCGTCGCGCAACAGCAGGCATGCGCGGCGGCAGGCCTCCGCCGGTGACGAGGCGTCTGGCGCGAGCCGGAGGTATCGCCGCTGTCAGGCGTTATGAACGTGCTGTTGCCGTCGTAGACGACCTGATCGCGCGTGAGCTTTTGCGTTTGTCACGACGAGGCTGCACCAGCACCGTGCCGAGACCCCTGACCGATGCAGGACGCGCCCGCGCGATGTGGGACTTTGCCATCATCGCCGATGACGACGCTTGCAGCGCCCATAGTCGGGAAGACCGACGCCGACGCCTGCATTTTTCATCGCGCAGGCAAGACCGACCGGTTTTTACCGTTTTTGACCGCCGCGTCATAGTAGGGCTTTATGGCCTCGAGCGTTTCGACAAGACCGGTCTCCGCGCCCACGATCTGACCGTTCGGCAGCGCACCTCCCGGACGAATCGCGTTGCGGTAGCGGATTTCCACGGGCTGATGCCGATTTTCTCCGCCATTTCGGTTTGAGCAGACTCTCGATGGCAAAGCACGTCTGCGTCACGCCGAAGCCGCGGGAACGCGCCCGCAGGGGGATTGTTCGTATAGAAGGCGTGGCCCCTGATTTCAAAATTCTCATAGTGCGTAGGGACCTGCCGCATGCGTGCAGGCGCGCTTCAAGAACGGGGCCGCCGAGCGACGCAAGCGCCGGTATCGGACACGACCTCCGCCTGCACGCCCTGAATGATGCCGTTTTGTCGCAGCCGATCGTAAAGCCATCCAGAACGGTGGCGCTTGGGATGCACGAGCAGCGATTCCTGCCGTGTGAGCTTGACCTTCACCGGCACGCGCGCGATGTGGTGATGAGCGCCGCGTGGTGCTGCACGGACATCTCCTTTTCCCTGCCGAAGCCGCCGCCGACAAGCTATTTTTCGACCTGGCAGTGGGCAAAGTCGACGCCAAGCAGCGAGCACTTGGGGGCGTCGTGTGCGATGACTGGTCAGAGGTCACGCAGCATTACACGCCGTCGCGGTTATCAACCGCGCACTCGGAGCTCCAGGAACGCATGCTCGGTCCAAAGGAAGTGGCGGGAGTCCACGGAGTCTCGCCGTCGGCGTTTCGGCTCACGTATTTGGATTGTTTGATGCCCTTCTTCGTCGAAGACGGGCGCATCGGGCCGCATCACCTCAAACGGGTTATGGACGGCGGCAGCACCTTCATAGTCGACCTTGACAAGCTTCTTTGCCTTTTCCAGCGTCTCCCCTGGTCGTTTGCCACAACCAGCGCAATTGCATCGCCCAGGTAGTGTCAGACCGCCCACGGGCACAAGCGTATACTGGTCGTGCTTGGATATGCCCGACCAGATTGGAGCCGGGAATATCGTCTGCCGTCAGCACCGCGCGCACACGCCCGGAAGCGCAAGCGCCTTTTCGTCGATGGATTTGAGCACGCGGGCGCTTTGGTACTGGCGCGCACCGCGCCGCCATAGCACATGCCGCCGTCAACATAGATGTCATCGGGTACTTGCCGCAGTCCTGCACCTTTTTCGGCGACATCGATGCGGTGCACGCGAGCCAACCTGAAAGTCGTTTTCCTTTCTTTCCGGAATTTTCCCCCCGCGTAAAAATCTTTGCCGCAGACGCAGGATACCGTCGATTTATCTTGACATAGCCGTGCAGCGGCAGATATTGTTGCGGATGGCAAAGGCCGCCTCTTCGCGCGTCGGGTCGGGGTTCTGGTCGATGAGCCCCTTTTGGCCGAGATGACCATGCCCGGGAATGCAGAAGCCGCACTGCACGGCTCCAGCCTCGCCGAAAGCGCGTAGGTAAAGGCCTCTTTTCAAAGTCGGAAAGGCCTCGACCGTGACATATGTTTCCTCCAGCTTGTCTGTCTGAGGGATGCAGGCTGTCGGCTTGCCGTCGATGAGGACATGGCATCGTGCCGCACGCACCCTCACTGCACCTGTCCTGACGCTGGTCAGGTGCAGTTTCGTCGCGAAGATAGCGGATGAGTTTTTGATTTTTCCCACCGTGACCGGTGTACCTCCATTGACAACAAACGAAGCTATTTCAGATTCCTGTTCACGAGAAAATCCGCCAATATCGCCAATATTTTGTTGCCTAACTAATTTTATTGTAGCACAAGCACAACAAAGACGCAAATGGATGCAACACCTCTAAATTCGATATTCTATTTTCGGAATCACGCTTGCCTCAAATCCTTGACAAATTTTGGAATTATTGACCAAGATATCGCCATACCTGTAAGCGGGTGCTGGCGCAAGCCGGCTGTGATGCGGCGTATCGCCGTCGCTGTCCCTCAGACCTGATCCGGGTAATGCCGGCGTAGGAATGGAAGATGATCTTTGCCTGAGCTTTTGCACCGTGACGCGTCGACGCCGCGGTGCGCGGCGGCGGACACAGGGACCATATCTTAGGGAGGGAATCCCCTTTATGAGCAACACGTTCCAGCACCCGCCGCTGACTGAGGGCGGCATCATCGCGCTCGCCCGCTTGTGCTGAGCTATCCTCAAAATTCCCATTGGTCTGTCGTTTGGCGGCTTCGGCGGCTCGATCACGCTGTGATGGTCCGCTCATCCTCTTCGCCGTGCGCTATGGCGCGCTCCTGGGGGCATCCTCGCGGCGTCGTCCGTTCGGCACGCTCAAGTATTTTTCGCCGAAGGGCTTCACTTAAGTGAGCTGGGTGTCCATCATCTTCGACTATTCCGTCGCCTACGGCGCGGTCGGCCTTACGGGCCTTTTCCGCGTGAAGGACAATGACTATTCCAAAAGCTCCCGCTCGCCGCGTTCGTTAAAGCTGCCTCAGCCCGCTTTGTCATCCACTTTATCTCCGGTGACGGTCTACGCGCAGTATATGCCCGAGGAATTCATGGCATGACCATGACGTCTCCCGTGTTCTACTCCGTGCTGGCCTACAACGGCACGTATATGCTGCCGAACACACGATCCTCGCGATCGTCATCTGCGCGTTGCTTGGATGACGCCCGCAGCGAAGCTGCCGAGCGCAAAGTAACATTATGGCAGCGCGACAGCGTTGCATTTGTTCCCCTGCGCCGGGGAATTGGATAATAAAGGAGGGGCATCTCTTTTTGAAAAGAATGCCCCCTCCCTTTACACCCTCCCAGAGAAAATTTTCATTGCAAGCGAGCAGCTCGAAGAGGTGCGATGCTTTGCCGATTGCATCTCGCGTTGGCTGCGTTACATTGCTAAGGGCCGGATCAGCTCTCTATTTCATCATCCGCTGCCGCCTGCTCATCTTGTTTTGGTGCGCAAAATTCGCAATCATCATCTGACAATGCATATCGTCTTCAGTGCGTGTACTGCGGCGAAAGCGCCAGCAAAGCTGCCCCAGCAGGCAACAGCAAAGCAGCAAAAATCTATAGTGTAGACAGTGACGGTGGTGCCTTGGGCCCGCAGGCAAAGCGACAGCGAAGATAAAGCTAAACCAAGTCGTTTAGATACAACACCCGGCAACCTGGATTCCGCAGGCCGCGGTGCCGGCGCCAATCTGCCAATGCCAGCCTGCGTCATTCTCTCGCAGCAGAATATCCCCTTTAACCGTTCCTGGAGTGCGATCTCGCGGCTTCCTTCCTCCTGCGTGTCGGGGACGAAGTTCTTCGTGCCGAGTTTGAAAAACAGCTGAACGCCTCCGGTCACCATGCGGCGGGTCTCGCGGTCGAGGTTTTATAGGTCTTGACATCGCTGCGGCGCGCTTTGAGCTTTTCCTCGGTGGAGCGCTGGGCGTTTTTGCGCCCGAGGCCCGGGTGAAGACGCTGTACAGCGCGTCGGCCAGCGCTTCGCGCTGCTGGGTGTTGAGCGAATCGGCCCAGGACGAGAGCGTTTCATCGACGAGCTTTCCCTCGCGGGAGAAGTCGTCGAGGTGGACAAACTGCGTACCCAGCACCTGCCAGGAAAACCCGTCATGTGCTGGTAGGCCGTCAGGTCGAATGCACGACCTGAGGCGCTTTTTCATGTTTCGACAGCATGCCGACGATGACGTCTGCGGTGATGCGGCTTGCGATGCGCTTGGCCGGCGCTGTCCCAAACGGTTATGGACGGCGACGATACGTTGCCGCCGTTCTTTGAAACGGCGAGTTGCCCCTTGAGTGCCCGATACGGATGGTCTTTGTCGTTGTACCGCCGCGCGAGACGCGCGACGTATTCGGACCGCCTGCGTTCTGCGGGGATCTCTCCAAAGCCCGGTGTTGAGGTCTTTCTCCTTCCACCCGACGATCGTATCGTCCGTGCCGCGGAACGAGATATAGATGCTGCCGTTGCCAAGGTCGATCGTCAGCGCCACAAACTGCTGCTCGATGGAATCGTCAAGCAGCGCTGTGTAGCCGTTAAGCGTCATATTGCGAAAGCGCGGGCTCGTCATCAGCTTGCGCAGCATTTTCGAGATCGTGTCCGGCACGAGGACACCATGGGGACGTCCTTCCCGCCATGGCGGGCGAAAAAACGCCTCCGCCGCCTCATTCAGCGGCAGGCCGCGCCCGGCTCGGGCGGCGGCATCGATGCCGTCAAAGTCGACAAAGCTCAGCCTGCCAGAATCAGCGCGTCCACCTCGTTGAACGGCGAAATTTCGAGCGTCAGATCCCCGCGCCAGTCCAGATAATCCATCAGATTTGCCATATCGTTAACCTCCGTCATCGGGTCTTTTTCATCGTATGGCGCGCATAGTCGCTGCGTGCCACAGCCGCATCGGCGCGCGCTTGCAGCGCCCTCGGGCTTTGTTGGGAGTTTTTCCGCCGCGACCGTCGTCCAAAAGCCGCGCAAGCACCGCGCCGATCTCGCGCCCGCGGTAGCCGAGGGCGGCGAGGTCTTCCCTGCTGATCTTGAGCTCGTGGATCGAGCAGCACGCCCCTCTGAGATCAGCTCGTCGTAGATTTTTGTGCTTCCGTGCCACGGCGCCTGCGCACGCTCCAATCCTGGCCTTGGCGGCGTTGTCGGCCTGCTTGGTGTAAAGCAAATTCTGCACCGTTTCCCTGTGCCGAGACGCGCCATCTCCCTTATGGATGGCCGCCCGCCTCGGGGCGGAACATGTCGTCGAAACAGGCGAGCTGCGCGCGTATCTCGTCGCGCAGCGCCTTTTCTCAAAGTGCAGCCGCGCGCATGATGTCCTCCGCCATTTGAGCGGAAAATCGCCGTGACCGTAAATGTCCGACGCCCTGCTCGTCAAACGTCCGGCACAGGGCTTACCGAGGTCATGGAAGAGCATCAACATCCCAGCTCCTGTTGGCGGCACGGCGGCGACAGCGCGCGCGCCGTGTGACCCCATACGTCGAAGCAGTGGTGGTAATTGCACTGGTCAAAGCCGACGCAGGGTGAAATCTCCGGAATCGGCACGCCCAGAATATCGGGAAAGGTCTCCCACGTTTCCCCATTCTCACCGAGCAGGAGCTTGTTCATTATCTCCGGCATACACGCGCTCATGCGCAACGGGGCGAGTAGGCCGCGCGTTCATGAGCGGCGCGCGGGCGGTCTCCTTCTCCGCCGAAAAACCGAGCACGGAGCAGAAGCGCACGAGCGTAAAATGCGCAGCGCGTCTTCAAACCGCCGCTTCGGCTCGCCGACGCGCACGCAGCCGCCGACATATCGGGCCTCAAACCCGGCACGCTCCAGCGTTTTGATAATCTCGTCCGGCCGCATGGTGCACCCCCTTAGCAAAAATCCGAAATTGTTCTTGTTTTATTCCTGTCTTCCGTATATAATATAATGCTGTCAGTTTTCATTATACGCGCCAATCCGCGCGTGCGCAATCCAAATTTTTCGGAGGAACCTTGCATGGAATATCCTTCCTGTCAACATATTGAGCAGTATCTGCAGCCCGGGAAGCACTGCCATCTGGTCGGAATCGGCGGCGTGTCGATGCGGCCGCTGGGCCTGGTGCTGCGGCGCATGGGGATGGAGATCTCCGGCTCGGACATGAACGCCTCCGTCTCCACGGACGAGCTGATCGCCAAGGGCATCCAGGTCTCGATCGGCCACCGCGCCGAGAATATCGAGGGCGCCGACTGCCTCATCCGCACGGCTGCAGCGCACAATGACAACCCTGAGATCGCCGCTGCCCGCGCCAGAGGCATCCCCATCTTTGAGCGCGCCCAGGCCTGGGGCTACATCATGCAGGCGTACAAGAACGCCATCTGCGTCGCCGGTACCCACGGCAAGACGACGACGACCTCCATGCTCACGCATATTTTCATGCAGGCCGGGCTGGACCCGACGATCATGATCGGCGGCTTTCTGCCGCTGCTCGGCGCGGGGCATCGCGTGGGCCAGGGCGACACGATCATCCTCGAAAGCTGCGAATACTGCAACTCCTTCCTGAACTTCTTCCCGACGGTCGCGGTCATCCTCGACGTGGACGCCGACCATCTGGACTTTTTCAAGGATCTTGCCGATGTGGAGCATTCGTTCCGCACGTTCGCCTCGCTCGTGCCGGAGGACGGGCTGATCGTCGCCAACGGCGATGACCAGAACACCCGTGACACGCTGCCGGGATGCCGTATCTGTCGTTCGGCTTCGACGCGTCGAACACCGTGTACGGCAAGAACTTCTCGGAGGATTTCAGCGAATTCGACGTTTTCTGCGGCGGACGAGCCGTATGCGCATCTGCGTCTGGGCGTCATCGGCCGCCACAACGCACTGAACGCACTGGCCGCGTGCGCGGTAGCGTGGAAATTCAGCATTTCCGGCGAGGATGCGAACGCGCTCGCCAGCTTCCACGGCGCGGGCCGCAGACTCGAATACAAGGGCAGCTTCCGCGGCGCGGATATTATGACGATTATGCCCATCATCCCAACGAACTTCATGCGCTTTTGCAGGCTGTCCGCCTGATGCACTACCGGCGCGTGATCTGCGCCTTCCAGCCGCATACCTATTCCCGGACCCGCGCGCTGTTTCAGGACTTCGTCGACGAGCTGCGCACGGTCGACCAGGTGGTGCTGACCGATATCTACGCCGCGCGCGAGCAGAACAGCCCCCGAGGGCGGCATGCCCGCGCAGGAAACGGCGGCGTTCGATCTTCTGACGCCCCTCGGCACGACTATGAGCGCGTGACCCACGAGCTGGCCGACACGATGGAAAATGCGACGACTGAGCCGTGCCTCGGCGTGGACGTGTGCAAGAACCTCTTCCTCTGCAAACCGGCAGAAGACGAATTACCTTTTATGTATGCCGCCGCACAAGGCGTTTCATACGAAGGACTGAGCCATCAGATCGGTTCGGTCCGCCTGTCGTTTCGCGCCGGAAGAGCAACTTTGGGACTGCTGCACTGCACGCCGGGTTCAGCGACGATCCTCGGCCTGATGAACGATGATGAGAACCGCGTGCAGCTGCTCATCATCGACAAGGAGACCCATGAGGCGGAGTAGCCTCCTGCCACCCGTGCCTCTGCACCTCGACCATCAAGCTCAAAAAGCGACGTCAAAAATATGTCCTGCTGCCGAGTGCACCATGAGCTCATCGTCGTGGAGCTGTAAGAGGAAAATCAGCAAAAGGTCTGAAGAGACTTCTTCGGAACCTTTATATGAGCTCTTTACTGGCAGTATCGGCTTGCGTCCGCGTCAGAGCAGGTACAGATGCCGGCGGTGGGGGTCTGTCTTCGAGCGCGAAAAACGCGCTCATTCGGGAAGCTCGGCACTTCCCCGTCCTTCCGCAATGCGACGGCGCTGGATCCCCGCGCGCCAGCGGTTTCCCTGCTGCACCAGAGGCGCCGGTGGGAAATCGGCGTCATTTGCCGCGTGAAAAGCGCGTGCGCATCGCGCCGCTCACAGGGCGAAGCGTACCGATTATCCGCGCCACTGGCTCGTTGTGAACAGCCGCAGCGCAGCGCCGCGCGTGTGCCCGCCAGGCTGAAATGAACGTCCGGATGCGAAAAGCAAAGTGCACGGCTTGCCGTGCTTTCGCCGTAGGAAAGTTGCGGTAAGTCACTCCAAGCCGTAAAGTTCATGCAGTGCATCGGCAGAGCAATCATGGACATTGAAAATCTCCCTTCCCGGACGCTGTGCGGTTTCTGGCCAAGCGGGCGGGGATGGAGGTCCGGATGAGGAAGGCGACCGGGAAGCCGCCCACAGGCGGCAGCGTCTGCTGGATCTGAACCGGGACGCCGCCCGTTTTTACTACCAGCTGCTCCAGCAGCCGGAGGGTCGGGCCGTTCAGGACTATCTGGACCGGCGGCAGATCAAAAAAGCCACCGCCGTCAAATTCGGCATGGGCGCTTCGCTGGACGCATGGGACACGCTGCTCACCGCCATGACCAAAAAGGGGTATACCAAGTCCGAGCTGCTGGACGCCGGTCTGGTGGTGCAGAACAAGAACGGCGGCCTGTATGATAAATTCCGCAACCGGCTCATGCTCCCGGTGATCGACACCCGGGGGGATGTGGTAGCCTTCGGCAGCCGGGTGCTGGACAAGTCGGAGCCCAAGTATATGAACTCCTCGGAGACGCCGGTATACTCCAAACGCCGGGTGCTGTACGGTTTGAATCTAGCTAAGAAATCCAAGCGCTCCAACATCATTCTCTGCGAGGGCAATCTGGATATTGTAACGCTGCATCAGGCGGGCTTCGACAACGCCGTGGCCTCCATGGGAACAGCTCTGACCGTGGAGCAGACCCGGCTTCTCAGCCGGTTTACCAAGGAACTGGTACTCTGCTACGACAATGACAACGCCGGAAAGATTGCCACGGAGCGAGCGTTACAGATACTCAACGGCTCTGAATTCAATGTCAAGGTGCTTCAACTCCCCCGCCGTCTGGTGGACGGCGAATATGTGAAGCAGGACGCCGACGATTTCATCAAGTTTCAGGGACCGGACGCCTTTGAGCGGCTGCTGAACGGCAGCGAGAACGGCGTGGAATTCCGTATGGCTCAGATCGCCGGGAAATATGATCTGAAGGACGATGAAGCCCGCATCGCCTACTGCGGAGAGGTCAGTGAGCTGCTGGCCTCCCTCCCCGGTGCCGTGGAACGGGAGATCTATACCGGGCGGGCCGCCGAGGCCGCCGGGATCACGGCGGAGGCCATGAAGCTGGAGGTTCAGCGATCGTTCAAGCGGCGCACGGCGCGGGAAAAGCGGGCAGAGTTGCGGAAGGATCTGAATCCGGCAATGGCCTTGCAGCCCAAGGAGCGATCCCTGCGCTTTGAAAATATGCGCTCCGCAGAAGCGGAAAAAGGCATTCTCCGTCTTTTGCTGACGGATGACACCCTGTTTTCCGACACTATCCCTATCCCGCCGGAGCGGTTCTCCTCCCCCCTGCTGAGCCGGGCATATCAGCGTCTCTGGGAGGTTCACGCCGCCGGAGGGCGGCCCATGATCTCGTCTCTGGGAGAGGAATTTTCCCGGGAGGAGATCGATTGTCTCACCGCCGTCTGTCAGGAGCCTGTATCCACGCAGCATGCGCAGCAGGCTCTGACGGATTACATAGATGTGATCAACAGCGAAGCGGATAAGCGAACGGCACAGGATGATCCTCTGCTGGCCGCTGTGGAAAAATTCAAGAACAAAAAGAGAGGAAAGCAACATGTCTAAACACTGACTCCTGATGAGCTGGAGGCTCAGGCCGACGCTCTGCTGGCTGCTGCCGACAGCATGGATATTCCCCGTCGGATGAGATCCCGATGCCGGGCCGGTAAAAATCAGCAATTCCGGTAAGGCCGCAAAGCCGCCCGTCCTGAAGCAGACCATATCATGACGGATGAAGAGGCCAAAAGGCCGGCATCGTCCGTCTGGATGACAAGCAGGTCGCAGCGCTCCCCGCCGCCAGCTGGCTGATGGGCCAGGAAAAACTGCGGGAGCTGCTGGCCCGTGGCAAGAAGAAGGGCAAGCTGGATTCCGGCGAGCTGATGGAGGCCGTGGACGATCTGAATCTGGAAAGCGATCAGATGGATCAGCTTTACGATTCTCTGGAAGCGCTGAACATCGACATCGGCACCGAAGCAGACCTGCTTTGCCGGAACTGAACGACGACGGCGAGCCTGCCGCCGAGGAGATCGCCGACGTGGAGGAGGAGGAGCTGGTCGATCCCAACTCCCTGGTAAACAACTTCTCCATCGACGACCCCGTTCGCATGTACCTCAAGGAGATCGGCAAGGTTCCCCTGCTGAACCCGGATGAGGAAATCGTGCTGGCGCAGGCCATGTCTGCCGGTGCGGAAGCCAAGGCGCATCTGGATGAGCTGGAAGCCCAGCGCAAAGCAGGGGAGACCCCGGAAATCACTCCCGAAGAGGAAGCCGCCCTCCGCAAGACCTACAAGAAGGGCGAATCCGCCAAGCAGAAGCTGGCAGAGGCCAACCTGCGTCTGGTAGTATCCATCGCCAAGCGGTATGTGGGCCGCGGCATGCAGTTTCTCGATCTGATCCAGGAGGGCAATCTGGGCCTTATCAAAGCGGTGGAGAAGTTCGACCACACCAAGGGCTTTAAGTTTTCCACCTACGCCACCTGGTGGATCCGGCAGGCCATTACCCGGGCCATTGCCGATCAGGCCCGCACCATTCGCATCCCTGTGCACATGGTGGAGACTATCAACAAGGTCATCCGGGTCAGCCGGCAACTTCTACAGGAGCTGGGACACGACCCCTCCCCCAACGAGATTGCCGCCGAGATGAATATGCCTGTGGACAAGGTCCGTGAGATCCTGAAAATTGCTCAGGAGCCGGTCTCCCTGGAGACCCCCATCGGCGAGGAAGAGGATTCCCACCTGGGCGACTTCATTCCCGACGAGGGCGCCAGCGAACCTTCCGAGGCCGCCAGCTTCACCCTGCTGAAAGAGCAGCTGATGGACGTTCTCTCACCCTGACGCCCCGTGAGGAAAAGGTTCTGAAGCTGCGCTTCGGCATTGAGGATGGCCGTACCCGCACGTTGGAGGAAGTGGGCAAGGAATTCAACGTCACCCGCGAACGGATCCGCCAGATCGAAGTAGCGGTTATACTTGCGCTCCGCTCGTGTTCAGGCAGTGATAAACGCCGTAAACGCCCGGAAGCGCCAGCGCCTTTTCCGCATGGACCGCCTTGACATAGCCGTGCGGGATCTTGCTGTGGAGCATACAGAGATACGCCATATTGGGCAGCGAGAGATCGCCGGCGTATTTGGTATACCCCGTGGCCTTGCCCTTGGCGTCGTGGATCGGCCGCGCTGTTCCAACGTAATTCAAATGGATGCCTCCTAAACTAAACGGGCAGCAAAAGGCAGACCCGTACTATTTTGATGCTGCCTTTATATCATACGCGCGTTGAATTAGCGTTGAGGTATTCGACCATAGCGTTATTGTTCGCTTAGAATATCGTATTTTCGTCGAAGTACTTGCTATTTTTCAACGGTTTGAGTATACTATCTTTGTTTACTGCACTAACGTGTTATTTCTGTTGGGAGGCCTTGACATGCCTGAGTTAAACGCAAAACTGTTCGGTACGCCCGCCGTTTCCGTCGACGGGCGGGAGATCACGCTCCCCTATAAAAAGCCGACGCTCTTTTGTACTATTTGATCCTCAAGCGCAAAACCACCCGCAGCGAGCTCATCGGCCTGCTCTACGAGGATACCGATTCCGCCACAGCGCTCAAAAATCTACGCCACGCGATCTACACCATCCGCAAGGCGTTTGCCTTCGATCCCTTCGTCCCCCGGCCAGCGCTCGATCGTTGAATTCTCCGCCGACGTTGAGATCGCCTGCGATGTCTACGATTTTGAGCGCGGCGACATGCTCAGTGCCTATCACGGGGAATTTCTGAAGGACTTCAATGTCTCCCACTCCTCCGCGTTTGACGCATGGCTGAGCGATCAGCGCAATCTCTATCAGTCGCAGTACCTCCACCAGCTTTTGGCGGCGGAAAAAGGAGGCGTATTACGCCGGTAAGCTCGACCTTGCCGAAAAATACGGCACGGAGTACATCGCCATCGACCCGCTGGAGGAAAGCGCGTTCTCCACGCTCATGCAGGTCTACCGCGACCAGAAGAAGTTCCGTAAAGCACTTGGCCTTTACCATACGCTCTGTAAGAACCTTTCCGACGAATTCAGCATCTCCCCGCTCAAGGAGACCTCCGCACTCTACTATCAGATCGTCGACGCGTGGAACACCTCGACCTACAAGCTCGAGGTCGGCAGCGACCAGCAGCTCATCGGCAAGGACGCGGTGCTGCACAAGCTCGTATCGCTGTGCAACGGCTCGCGCCTTGAAAGCGACAAGATCTGCGCGCTGATTCAGGGCAAGACGGGCGTCGGCAAGACATACCTCATCAACTACATCCTACACCAGTACGATTTTTTCTGGCTGGGCGATCTGCCAGGCCTCGTGCTACCAGTCCGAGATGAACACCGTGCTCGCCCCGTGGAACACGATCATGCTCCAGCTCATCCCGAAATTCGAATCCGTGAAAATATCCGTATTCCGGATGTTTACATTAAGACCGCCGCAGGTCTCTTTCCCCTGCTTGTCCGTTGAATGCCAGCACAATTTCTCCGGCATTTCGAGCGACTATCCCGCGGGCGCAGATTATCTCGCCGCGCTTGAGAGCACGCTGCTCATTTTGTCGACGGTCGCCAAAAAGGTGCCGGTGCTGCTCATTTTGAGGACATCCACTGGATCGACAACAACAGCGCCGACCTCCTTTCGATGCTGCTGCACCGCCTGCGCAGCACGAACATCACGATCATCTGCACGAGCCGCGACATTTTGCAGCCCTACGCCCAGCAGGTGCTCAACAACGCCGTGCGCGACAAGCTGCTCGACGTGTACAATATCGACGCCTTTTCACAGAAGGAGACAACGCGCTTCGTCAACTTCTACGCCCCGGGCCGCTACTCGCAAAAAGGAGATCGACAACCTCTACCAGAGCACGGAGGGCAATGGCCTCTTCCTCGTGCAGCTGCTCGACTCGATGCACGAGTCGAATGGGCTCAAAAACATCCCCTGCCAGCGCGGACAGCATCATTCAGATGCGCCTCGCGGGCCTTTCGTCCGATGAATTGCAGGTACTCGACGTCATCTCGGTCTTCCGCGACTGGGCGCCGTTCGACATTCTCACCTCTCTTTTGACAAAAACGCCGCTCGAGCTTCTGTACCTCTGCGACCAGCTCAAGCAGAAAAATCTGCTCACCGAATCCACGCGCGGCAAGGTGCTCGGCTATTCGTTCACGCACGAGCGCGTGAAGGCGATGCTCGCAGCGCCAGTCCGAGTCCGCGCGCCGCATCCTGCATCTGCGCGCCGCGCAATATCTTGAGGCGCAGCTCGGCAGCGACGGTTCGACCGACCTCCACGATCAGCTCGTGCAGCACTTCACCGCAGGCGGCGACACCTTCAAAAGCCTTCAAGTATAAAGTGCTTTCCCTTGACGCATTTGCCGGTATGTGCTATGAGCTCATGCCGATCCTGACCGACGGCTCGGACGCGCTGACAGTCAAGGAGGATGGTCTGACCGGCTACTTTCAGATCCTCGAGCGCGAGCTTGCCTCGCTGCGCTCCACGCAGTTCGGCGCAAACGCCAAGGAGAGCTCGACCAGCTCGAGCGTCAGCTCTTGTACTGTCGAAAGCCGCTACTACATCCACGGCGGCGAATACGACGCGGGTCTCCCCGTTGTCGGCCAGCTCCTCAAGAGCAGTACCACCGCGGGCGACTGGCAGATGGCCGCGAACGCGCATTTGCAGTTCATCTACTATGCCATCCAGACCTATGATCTTCCCGTCATGCGTGAGCATCTGCGCCTTGGCATGCAGTATAAATCGCGTTTGGAGAATACGCCGGACTGGGGTAAGTTCCTGCGCCTACAGGGGCCTCATGTACCTGATGATCGGCGAATACGACAAGTGCCGCAGTTGGCTCGACCGCTCCATCAGCTTTTTGAATCACTCGACGCGGACGGCGAGGGCCGCTATGTCATCAGCATCGCGGGCGCGTACAACTATATTGCCGAAACGTACCGCCTTGAGCGCAACTTCGACAAGGCACTCGAATACTACGACAAGGCCATTCTCTTCAACCAGCGCCGCGGCTCGTACCCCGGTGCGGCCATCATCTACACCGACTACGGCGTCGCCGCCTATCAGAGCGGCGAAAAAGGAGGTCGCGCGCGAGCTGCTCTCGTACGCCGAGGAGCTCTATCAGTCCTTCCATGAATACAGCCAGATGCCGATCGCGCTGTCGTACCTCGCGCTGTTCGACGTGGAGGACGGTCAGTACGTCTCCGCCGCGCGCGGCTGAGCAAGGCGCTTGATGTCGGACGCAAAATGGGCTCCCCGTGGTGGAATGGCATTACACTTTACATCACTTGGAAAATAAGGCTCTTGCTTGAAAAAACAGGCGATCAACGTGCCAGAGCTCAGCGTCCTCTTTGGCCGCAGGACAAGCGCAAGCACTGCATCGAATGCCTCGACTGCCTGCACCGCCTTGAGCCGCGCACCGAAACGGCCGAAATGGAGCAGACACTTGAAGCACTGAACGCTGAAAAGGCCGAATCGTGACAATTTACAATTGATATTGTAATAAAAGACCCGCCTCAGTAAGGCGGGTCTTTTTGATTGAGCTCTGTCAAAACCGTCCCAGTGCGGGGTTCTGGTTGCCGCTCTGCCAGGCGGCGATGATCTCTTTCCTCCCCCCTTCGCCCACGAGCGGGACGAAGACGAGGTTGTCGGCATTGTAAAGGCGGTCGGTACAGTAGTCGGGCAGGAGCGAAATGCCCTCCTCCGCCGCGACCATCATCAGGATGCTTTCGGTGTCCGCCGAGCGGAAGAGAATGTTCGGCTTGTAGCCCGCCTCGGCGTAGCGCTGCATGAAAAAGGCGTCGCCGTAGGAATCGGGCGCGGCGTCGGGCGACATATATAAGATGTTCTCCCCGCAGCTCTTGCCGCGTGAGCTGGCGGCGCTGCGTGAGCGGATGGCCCGCATAGAGCGCGACAACGAGCCGAGCCTTTTCGACCGTCTGAAACGTGACGCCCTCCTGTGTGCGCAGGTTTGTCGAGTCCCAGGTGAAGACGATGTCATACTCCTGATGGAGTAACCCCGCGGCCAACACATCCGTCGAGCAGCGGTAGAACGAGATGAGCACGTTTCGTTTTTCTGGTGGAAGTGGCGCATCAGGACCGAGAGGTCGCTGCGCTCGTAGCCGCGCACGTAGCCGACGCGCAGTGTGCCGGTCAGGCCCGTCGCCGCGTCATGCACGCGTTCCTGTGCGCGGCTCATGCGCTCTAAGATCGCTTTTGCGTCCAAAAAGGAACGACTTTCCCGCGCTCGTCAGGCTTACAGGGCGTGTGCTGCGGTCGAAGAGCTCGCAGCCGAGCGTCTGCTCGCTGCTGGATCTGCTGCGTCACCGCGGTCTGCGAGATGTAATACTGCTCCGCCGCCTTTGTGAAGCTCCGGTGCTCCGCGGCGGAGACAAAATAGCGGCTGATTGCGATTCATGTACTCATTTCCTCATAACATAAGTTTTGCTTATTATATCATCCGATAATCGGTCTTGTAAAGCCCATCTTCCTGCGGTAAGATAAGCACATCGTTCATAAATCTTACAAATGAGGTCGATCAACATGAAACGCGAATCGTTCCGCTCCCGCCTGGGCTTCCTGCTCGTCAGCGCGGGCTGCGCCATCGGCATCGGCAATGTCTGGCGTTTCCCTATGTGACGGGCAAAAACGGCGGCGGCTATTTTGTTCTCTTTACATTCTGTGCCTGCTCATCATGGGCGTTCCCGTGCTGACCATGGAGCTGGCTGTCGGCCGCGCGAGCCACAAGAGCGCGATCCTCGCCTACAAGACGCTCGAAAAGCCCAAGTCCAAGTGGCACATTCACGGCTGGTTCTGCCTGATCGGCTGCTACCTCTTGATGATGTACTACACGACGGTTTCCGGCTGGATGGTGAGCTACTTTGGCAGGTTCCTGACCGGCAAGTTCTACTCCGGCATGCCCGCGGAGGACGCGTCCGCCGTGTTCGGCCAGCTGCTGTCCGATCCAGTCGAAATGGGTATTTTAGCAGTCGCTATCGTCATCGTCGGCTTCATCGTCTGCTCGTTCGGCCTGCAAAAGGGCCTTGAGCGCGTGTCCAAAGTGATGATGATCGCGCTGCTCGCGCTCATTCTCATTCTCGCCGGCCACAGCCTGACGCTCTCCGGCGCGGCAGAGGGCATGAAGTTCTATCTGCTCCCCTCGATCGATTCCATCCGCGAAAACGGCCTGCGCAGCCTCATCACCGACGCGATGAACCAAGCATTCTTCACCCTCTCTCTCGGCATTGCCGCGATGGAGATCTTCGGCAGCTACATGTCCGATGACCACGCCCTCATCGGCGAATCCATTCGCATCTGCGCGCTCGACACTTTCGTTGCGCTCATGGCCGGCGCGATCATCTTCCCCGCGTGCTTCTCCTACGGCGTAGCGCCCGACAATGGCCCCTCCCTCCTCTTCGTCACGCTGCCGCAGGTTTTTGTCAACATGTCGGGCGGCCGCTTCTGGGGCACGCTCTTCTTCCTCTTCATGATGTTTGCGAGCATGTCCACGGTGCTGGCGGTGTTTGAAAACATCCTCGCCGTCTGCATGGATACCTTCGGCTGGAGCCGCAAGAAGGCCGTTTTCATCAATGGCGTGCTGCTGATGCTCCTGAGTCTTCCCTGCGTGTTCGGCTACAACATCTGGAGCGACTTCCACCCCATTCTCGGCAAGGACGTGCTCGACAGCGAGGACTTCCTTGTGAGCAACCTCCTGCTGCCCATCGGCTCGCTCGTGTACCTGCTGTTCTGCGTCACCAAGTGGGGCTGGGGCTTTGACAAGTATCATTGCCGAGGTCAACAAGGGCACAGGTGTCAAGCTCTCTCCCAAACTCAAACCCTATTTCCAGTGGGTGCTGCCGGTTCTGATCGTCATCATCCTGCTCCAAGGCCTGCTGTAAATTTGCTATTCTCATCATCTCTCTCAAAAGGAAAAAGCCGCAGTGAAATTCATTGCGGCTTTTCCCTTTTTCCGCTTCCTTCGCAATTATGAACTCCGTGTAAATTCGCATATAACTCGTAAATATATTTATATAAATCTATTGACAAAATTTGTTCACGTGCTATGATAGCATCCAGAAAGAAAAAAGAACCCCAAGGAGGCGCATGATGAAAAAAATCTATACAGCCTGACGCTCTCGGATGATGTGGTGCGCGAGGTCGACGCGCTGGCCCACCGGATGGGCACGAACCGTTCGGCGCTCGTCAACCAGATTTTGGCCGAGTACGTTTCCGTGCCGACGCCGGAGCGCCGCTGGAGCGATATCTTTGAGGCCATCGAAGAGCTGATGACGCCCACGCGCGAGCTGGTACCATTCTTTGCCCCCGGCTCGTCCACGATGTCGCTCAAGTCGAGCTTATCGTACAAGTACCGCCCGACGGTCAAGTATGAGGTCGACCTGAGCAATGGCGACGCCCAGACGATGGGCACGCTGAACATCGTGTTCCGCACGCAGTCGGCGGCGCTGATCTCCGCAATGACGAGCTTCTTCCGGCTCTGGGTGCAAATCGAAGACAAGTGCCTCGCACCGCTTCTCGGCAGCTCCATTTCCTGCGCGCTGTACGACGGGCGCTTCGTCCGTCCGCTCGCCATGCCGCGCGGAAAGGCGCTGACTGCCGATGATGTCGCCGGTGCGATCAGCGCTTATGTCCAGCTCTTCGACCGGCTGCTCAAGGGCTATCTCGACGGCTCGCTCTCCGCGAGCGATGTTGAAATGGTTTCACCGCGGCGATCTGCGAAGCAGAACGCTGCTGATTTAATCACTTAATTGTAAAAAACACGAATTTGAGGTGAACTTGAATGAATGCTGAAAAAATATACGCAAAAAGGCTTTGGAAGCCGTCAAGACCGCGCAGAGCATGGCGCAGGAAAACGGCAACCAATATCTGACCCCCGAGCATCTGCTCTATGCCCTTGTCGATCAGGACGGCGGACTCATCGCGTCGCTCTTCGGCAAGATGGGCGTGGACTGCGACGGCCTGCTCTCCGAGCTGGACACGCTGATCCGGCGTCTGCCCCGAATCTCCGGCGGCAGCGGCGAGGTGTACGCCTCACCGGAGACCGGCAAAATTCTGAACCTTGCCGAAAAGACCGCCGAAAAGCTGCACGACGAGTATCTCTCCGTCGAGCACTTGATGCTCGGCATCTTCTCCGAGGGCTCGCAGAGCGTGCGCCAGCTGCTCTCCGACCACGGCATCACGCGAAGCCGCTTCTCGGACGAGTTCTCAAAGGTCAAGACCTCCCCCGTAACGAGCGACAATCCCGAGGATACCTATGATGCGCTGAAAAAGTACGGCACCGACCTCGTCGAGCGCGCCCGCGAAAACGAGCTCGACCCCGTGATCGGCCGTGATAACGAGATCCGGAATGTCATCCGCATTCTCTCGCGTAAAACGAAGAACAACCCCGTGCTCATCGGCGAGCCGGGCGTCGGCAAGACCGCCATCGCCGAGGGGCTGGCGCAGCGCATCGTGCGCGGCGACGTGCCCGAGGGACTGAAGGACAAGACGATTTTCTCGCTCGACATGGGCGCGCTCATCGCGGGCGCCAAGTACCGCGGCGAATTTGAAGAACGCCTGAAGGCCGTTCTGAACGAGGTCAAGAAGTCCGACGGCAAGATCATCCTCTTCATCGATGAGCTGCACACCATCGTCGGCGCGGGCAAGACCGAGGGCAGCATGGACGCGGGCAACCTGCTCAAGCCGATGCTCGCCCGCGGCGAGCTGCACTGCATCGGTGCCACGACGCTCGACGAATACCGCAAGTATATCGAAAAGGACGCCGCGCTCGAGCGCCGCTTCCAGCCCGTTCAGGTCGATGAGCCGACGGTGGAGGACACCATCTCCATCCTCCGCGGTCTGAAAGAGCGCTACGAGATCTTCCATGGCGTGCGCATCCACGACAACGCGCTCGTCGCGGCGGCCACGCTCTCCAACCGCTATATCACCGACCGTTTCCTGCCGGATAAGGCCATTGACCTCGTCGATGAGGCCTGCGCCATGATCCGCACGGAGATCGACTCCATGCCGTCGGCACTCGACGACCTGCGCCGCCGCATCATGCAGATGGAGATCGAGGAGATGGCGCTCAAGAAGGAGGACGACCAGCTCTCGCGCGACCGTCTCGGAGGAGCTCAAGAAAGAGCTTGCCGATGAAAAGGAACAGTTCAACGCCATGAAGTCCCGCTGGGAGGCGGAGAAAAACGGCGTGGAGAGGTCAAGAAGCTCAAGAGCGAGATCGAGCAGATGCACGGCGACATCGAGCGGGCACAGGCCAATCTCGAGTACGAGAAGCCGCGAAGCTCAAGTATTCCGATCTGCCCGCGCTTGAAAAGCAGCTCAAGGACGCCGAGGCTGCGGCCGAGAAGCACAAACGGGCGACAACTCCCTCGTGCATGACACCGTGACCGAGAAGGAGATCGCCGGCATCGTCGGCAAGTGGACGGGCATCCCCGTCAGCCGCTCTGATGGAGGGCGAGCGCGAGAAGCTGCTGCGCCTCGACGAGATCATCCATAAGCGCGTGGTCGGACAGGACGAGGCCGTTCGCCTCGTGACCGAGGCCATCCAGCGCTCGCGGCAGGCATCGCCGACCCGAACCGCCCCATCGGCAGCTTCCTGTTCCTCGGCCCCACGGGTGTCGGCAAGACCGAGCTTGCAGTCGCTTGCCGAATGCCTCTTTGACGACGAGCACAACATCGTGCGCATCGATATGACCGAGTATATGGAGAAGTTCTCCGTCTCGCGTCTGATCGGCGCGCCTCCGGGATACGTCGGCTACGACGAGGGCGGCCAGCTCACCGAGGCCGTGCGGCGCAAACCCTACTCGGTCGTGCTGTTTGACGAGATCGAAAAGGCGCATCCGGATGTGTTCAACATCCTGCTGCAAATCCTCGACGACGGCCGCGTCACCGACTCGCAGGGACGCACGGTCGATTTCAAGAACACCATCATCATCCTGACATCCAACCTCGGCTCGTCCGAGCTGCTCGACGGCATTCAGCCGGACGGCAGCATTTCGGAAGACGCCCGCGCCGCCGTGATGGCCGAGCTGCACCGCGCATTCCGGCCGGAGTTTTTGAACCGTCTTGACGAGATCATCCTGTTCAAGCCGCTCACGAAGGAAAACCTCACCGGCATCATCGACATCCTGATGGAGGGTCTCAAGAAGCGCCTTGCCGACAAGACGCTGAGGCTCGAAGTTACGGATGCGGCCAAGAGCCTCATCATCGAGCGCGGCTTCGATCCGATCTACGGCGCACGTCCGCTTAAGCGCTATCTCCAGAGCGCGGCGGAGACGCTGATCGCCAAGGAGCTTTTGCGCGGCGACCTCGCCGCGGGCAGCACGCTCGTGCTCGACGCCGAAAACGGCGAGCTGAGCTGCCGCAAGAAGAAAGCCGCCCATTCGGGCGGCTTTTTCCGTTTCGCTACCGATAGTAGCGGAATACTTGGTGGACTTTTGCGCCAAAAACTGCTACGATAACGCCATCAACACAAAGGAAGCACTTTCATGGACAACGAACTTGGCACGCGCATCCGCACGCTTCGAAAGGAGCGCGGGCTATCACAGGAGGCTTTGGCGCAGGCACTCGAAGTCTCGCGGCAGGCCGTGACGAAGTGGGAGGACGGCTCGTCGCTGCCGAGCACGGCGAACCTCTTCGCGCTCTCGGGCTTTTTCGGTGTTCCGCTCGCAGAGTTGACCGGCACGCCAGATGGGAACGCTCCCGCAAGCATATCGGAGAAAACACGCGATAAGCGCACAAAGACCCCTGCGCATTGGCGCATGGGTGCTGTTGGTCGTCAGCGTACCGGTACTGCTCATATGTGCCGTACAGTATTTTACTGCCGGACCGCCTATTTCAGAGGATGTTTCGATCGTCGGCGGCGTTGATATGGCGACAGACATCTACGTTATGGGCCGGTTCCCTTCACATCTGTTTTTAGCCGCACTGTCGCTCTTTGTCGTGGGACTTGGTGTGCTGATAGGATTGAAAATCAAGAGGTGGAAAGGAAAAAACACATGACAGGTAAATACAAGATTTTACTACCGCTGCTGCTCATTTTTCTACTCGTCGGCTGCGGCAAAACGAACGATGGCCTGACCATCGAGGGCCACGACTGGACATACGCAAACGCCATCGACAGCGCGGGACAGCCGCTCGACCTCTCCGTCCTCACCTGCACCGCACAGGACGGCTCGCTGACGCTCACGGATTCAGACGGCAGCACGCAAAGCGGCATACACCCTCACCCAGCACGATGCGAACGACGTCCTCTATGATCTTACGCTGGATAGCGAGACCGGTACAGCGCTTGTCGGCGTCACGGAATACACCGATGCTGCGGGGGGTTTATTTTTCGTGCCGATATGGCACAATGAATCAAAGTCGCCCGAAAGGGCGGGGTTTCCTGCACCGTGCAGGGGGACATAAGGGGATATTCTCTTTCCACGGAAAGAGAATATCCCCCCAACAAGAGGGATTCTCATTGCAAGCAGCGAGCAGCTCAGAAGAGCTGCAATGCTGTCGATTACCCATAGCGCGGCGAAGCGCAAATTTGAAACCTCTGCTATACGACTTGGCTTGCTCCTACTATCCGCTACCGCTCTGCCCATCTTATAGAAGTGCGCAGTAATTTCCGTCTACCGGGCACTAATCAATGCGGCGAGCGTTAGCAATGCCGCATTCGGCAAACAGTCTGCCGCCAGACTACCGTCGCACGCGCCTCACGATAGTAAGGCGCCCCACTTGCAGCTCGCGTGCGAGGATGCCGTCGGTGCGGCGGCGGAGCTTGCAAAATCCATCTGCGCGTGCGCCACGCGGCGTTCGCTCTCCCTCGCCCACATCGCGCCGGCCCGCGCGGTAAGAGCATTGTTGCGATAGATGCGCGCATTACTCATCGCTCAGCGCAATGATCTCTGCGCGGCGCGCCTTGGCTCGCGTCAGATCGTAAAAAGTGCGTCAGGTCGACATATCGCTCGCGAGGCGGCGGCATAGCTTGGTTCCGAAGCACATGGGGCGCGGTGCCGTCCACGATGGCGGCACTACCGGGTCCCCAAAGATCGCTCCGTCGAGCGAATCGGGGTCACCGAGCAGTTGATGTACACGACGCGCTCGCCCGCGCGCTCCATCGCCGCGCCCACGCGGCGCATGAATCGACTTGCCGCAGCCCGGGCCGCCTTTCAGAATCATCGAGATCGTCGAGCCGACCGCCCAAAAGCTGGTCATAGAGCGAGAAAAAGCCCTCTTCGCTGTTGCGCCGAGGAAAAAAGTACACCGGTTTCATAAGATCCTCCCAAAATTGGTGCTTTCTCCATAGCGTATGCGTGCGTGGCTGTCCCGCTTCCGCCCAGCCACAAATTTTGTTTGTAAGGCAGCAACGTTCCATCATTCAGGAATGAAAAAAGCTCCGTTTATTCCCAAACAGAGCCTTTTTATGTACTTTCTACGCCGTGAAGATCTTGTCCTCCGCTCTGCGCGTGTAGTCGCGTTCGAGCATCGCGCGGTGCGAGAGGAACGCGGGATCGTCGAAATACTTCGCACCCATCGAACGTTGCGCACACAGGAGTGGCATTGATGCACACGCCCACGACCTCAGTGACATCATCAGGATGATCCAGGCCATCCGGGCAGAGTGAGCGCACACACCGCAGTGGATACACTTGTCTAGGTCGGTCTTGGGCTTCGCCTACGGCGCGTCGGGACCATCGACCGTCATCCGCACGATGCGGCCCACGACCGCGGGATCGAGTTTTGGCGAGCTCGGCCATGTCGTCGAATCGGGCCCGCCGTTGGCAAGCGCGTCGGTAAAGGCGTGACGGCAGGCAAACGCGCCCGCGCCGATGGTGTGGAAGCCGTCCCTTCGAGGCAGGCGCAGAGCTCGGCAAGGGGAATTATCAAACTGCGGTTACCGAACGTCACGACCGGTACAGCCAGCGCGCCGTTTCCGTGATGCCGGACTTCGCAAAGTCAGGCAGCTTATTTGGAAGCTTGCCGCGTAGGTTGGCATACCGAATACGACAAGGTCGCCCGCAGCAAACTCATACGCTTCCTCGCGCGCGGCGGGCAGCGTGAAATCGCGCACCTCGAGGCGGCACGTCGAAGCTGACGGCAAGGGCATTTGCAAGCGTGGTGGTCACCTTTCTGGTATTTGCCAGTGGCGCTACTTGAAATAGACTGCGTAAACCTGAGTGATGTTCATGGGAATCGGCCTTCTTTCTTTATTGTTCCGGGGCGCTGCCCGGCTTTACAGGAAAAATCTCCGACGTGTACTTGTCGTTCAGCGTGGCGGGACGGCGACACCGCTTAAAGGCGGATCATAGCAAAAAGAAAAGTGACGGCAGTGGTCGGCAAGTCGACCACGCCGCGGCGGGAGCAGATGACCTGCCTTCGATTGATGACAGATCCGCTCTTGCAGTAGGCGCAGTGCTTTTCAATATCGCCCAGGAACAGATGGAACATGGTCTCCCTCCCCTTTCACACGGGCTGCGGACGACGACTTGCCGTCCTCCACCGGCCGCTGGATCGTGACCGCGGGGTGCTCTCGCGGAGTCGATGATCTGCGCGACCATGACGTCTTCGAGCTCTTTCTGAATAGTTACAGCACGCAGGTGCACGCACGCTAGAGTCCGCAAATCGGACTTATGACGAGGTGGTCCTCAACATCCTCGTCCCACGTAAAGGAAGGCCCTTGTCCTCGAGGCTCTTTTGCAGCTCGTCGAGCATGATGCGGGCGATGCCGGCGAAGTTCTTCTGTCAAGGCGGTTGAAGCAGATGACCTCGTCCACATGGTTCAGAATTCGGGGCGCAGGGAACTGCCGAGCGCCTCTACAGCGCGGTCGGTTCTGCTCGTTCAC
>VOFC01003722.1_pt1 | contig 46099 bp, 70 predicted proteins | sample 5384161 | NCBI WGS metagenome assembly VOFC01 (sample SAMN12384722, study PRJNA508395) | human gut metagenome | isolation source: healthy gut B | host: Homo sapiens | reverse complement strand
TGACGAGACGGCTCTGGCTGAGGCTGAGATCGAGTATCAGGACGACCCCTGCACCACCGTCTACGTGAAGTTCCCCATGCACGACGACCAGGGCAAGCTGAGCCATCTGGACAACAGCAAGCTGAACTTCGTGATCTGGACCACCACCATCTGGACCTGCCCGGCAACCTGGCCATCGCCCTGCATCCCTCCGAGAGCTACGCCGTGGTGAAAAACAATGCCAACGGCGAGCTGTATATTATGGCCGAGGCGCTCACCGACAAGGTGATGAAGGTGGCGGGCGTCGCCGACTACGAGATCGTGGAGACCCACGAGGGCGCGTTCTTTGAGAATATGCTGGCAGACCATCCCTTCCTGCCCAAGACCTCCCGTCTGGTGCTGGCGGATTACGTCACCATGGATTCCGGTACCGGCTGCGTCCATACCGCCCCCGGCTTCGGCGCGGACGACTATCAGACCTGCAAGCGCTACGGCATGGATATGGTGGTGCCTGTGGACGATCAGGGCCGCCACACCGACTATGCCGGCAAGTACGCCGGGATGCTGGTGGAAGAGTCCAACCCCGTGATCCTGAAGGATATGAAGGAGTCCGGTGCGCTGCTGGCCAGCGAGGAAATCGTCCACAGCTATCCCCACTGCTGGCGCTGCAAGAAGCCCATCATCTTCCGTGCCACGCCCCAGTGGTTCTGCTCCGTGGACGCCTTTAAGGACGAAGCCTGCGCCGCCTGCGACGATGTGCGCTGGGTACCCGGCTGGGGCATTGACCGCATGAAGAGCATGATCCGGGAGCGGGCCGACTGGTGCATTTCCCGTCAGCGCCGTTGGGGTCTGCCCATCCCCGTGGTATATTGCAAGCACTGCGGCAAGCCAGTGGTCACCGATGAGACCATTGCCGCCGTTTCCAACCTGTTCGGTAAGGAAGGCTCCAACGCATGGTTCGACAAGGACCTGCCGACTTCCTGCCCGCCGGCCTGACCTGCCCCCCACTGCGGCGGCAAGAGCGGCTTTGAAAAGGAAACCGACACGCTGGACGGCTGGTTCGACTCCGGCTCCACCCACTTCGCCTCCATGAAGCGGGATCAGGGCTTCTGGCCTGCTGATATGTATCTGGAGGGCCTTGACCAGTACCGCGGCTGGTTCCAGTCTTCCCTGCTGACCGCCGTGGGCGCTTTCGGCAACGGTGCGCCCTTCAAGCAGTGTGTCACCCACGGCTGGACCGTGGACGGCGAGGGCAAGGCCATGCACAAGTCTTTGGGCAACGGCGTGGATCCCGCCGACATCTTCAATAAGTACGGCGCGGACATCCTGCGTCTGTGGGCGGCTTCCGCCGATTACCATGCCGACGTCCGCTGCTCCGACGCCATTTTCAAGCAGCTGGCCCAGAATTACCTGAAGTTCCGCAACACCGCCCGGTACTGCCTGGGCAATCTGGACGGCTTTGATCCCAATCAGCTGGTGGCTCCTGCCGATATGACGGAGCTGGACCGCTGGGCCGTCACCCGCCTGAACGCCCTCATCGAAAAGTGCGCCAAGGCCTACGATGACTATGAGTTCCTGGTCATCACCCACGCCGTCAACGACTTCTGCGTGGTGGAGATGTCCAACTTCTACCTGGACATCATCAAGGACCGGCTGTACTGCGAGGAAAAGGACGGCCTGTCCCGCCGCAGCGCCCAGACGGCCCTCTACCTGATCCTGGACACCATGACCAAGATCATGGCGCCCATCCTGTGCTTCACCGGCGATGAGATCTGGCTGGCCATGCCCCACAAGGAGGGAGATGACGTCCGCAACGTGCTGTTCAACGAGATGAACGGTGTGTTTGCCGACTATGCCCTCTCCGATGACGAGATGGCCAAGTGGGAAAAGATCATCGAGGTCCGCGACGCCGTCAACGGCGCGCTGGAGACTGCCCGCGCCGAGAAGAAGATCGGCAAGAGCCTGGAGGCCGATGTGGCCCTGACGGTTCCCGCTGAGGATGCCTTCCTGGCGGAGATGGACGGCGCCGCTCTGGCGGATCTGCTGATCGTCTCCAAGGTGGAGGTCACTGTGGGCAGTGAGCTGGCGGTCTCCGTCAGCGAGGCTGCCGGCACCAAGTGCCCCCGCTGCTGGAAGCACAGCACCGCGGCGGACGAGAACGGCCTGTGCCCCCGCTGCGCCGGTGTGGTGGCCAATCTACCGGAGTTCTGATCCGGCGATGGATAACGTCGTCAAGGCCATTCTGATCGTTTTGGCAGTCGTTTTGGCGCTGGGCACTGTATGCCTGCTCAGCACAACACAGATCGTTGTGCTGCCGATGTAATGCCGCGTATGTCTGACAGACCCGGAGGGGGTTCCCTCCGGGTCTTGGCCTGCCCGAAAATGACTGTTCGGGTATTGGTCGGCTTTTTTACAGTTCCATAATGAAATGAGGCATCCAATATGATTCCGTTCCAAACGCTTCTGGCGGAGAACGCCCCGTTTCTTGGCACCTTTGTGCAGTCCGCAGCCCCGGAATTTCTGGAAGCGTCCGCCTATGCGGGCTTCCGCTTTGCCGCCATCGATCTGGAACACACCTATTACGGCGTGGAAAAAATGGCGGAACTGATTCGGGCCGGAGAAGCCGCCGGGCTTTCCATGCTGGCCCGTGTTCCGGCGCTGGATGCGGTGTGGATCAAGAAGTCGCTGGATTTCGGCGCAGCCGGTGTGATCGTCCCCAATATTGACACGCCGGAGCAGGCGGCGCAGGCCGTTGCTCTTTGCAAATTCACCCCGGAGGGAATCCGCGGAGCCTGCCCCGGTGTGCGGGCTAACCGCTACGGAGCCGGCGGGAGCGAATACTATGCGGAAGCCAACCGCCGAACGGCGGTCATTCCGCTGGTGGAGTCCTCGGAGGGAGCTGCCAATTTTGAGAAGATCCTCCGCACGCCCGGCATCACCGCCGTATTTTTAGGCCCGGTGGATCTTTCCGTAGCCATGGGTTTAAAGGGCAACGTCAATGCGCCGGAAGTCCGCAGCGCACTGCTTACCATGGTGGAGCAGGCCAACCGCGCCGGGATCCCGGTAGGGGCGCTGGGGCTGGATCCGGCCTTCGTCCGGGAGCTGTTCTCCCGCGGCCTGAATTTCCTTGCCTATGGCATCGACACCATCCTCATGTACCAGAAATGCTGCGAGATACAGCAGGCTGTTTTCGGCCGCTCCGCGCAGTGAGGGATTCTGCCGGGGAGCCTCCGAAACCGTTTCCCGTCAGGCAGATTCCTGTGCTGCGGCAGGCAAAAGTGGAAGCTTTTGCCGTAAAACAGGACGAGCTTGCAGGAAAAGCGTGGATTTTTTGAAGTTTTTATAGGTCCTCATCGTCAAATTTACCAAGAACACTGTCCGCCGGAAGCGGACAGTGTTCTCTTTAAAATATCCTCACAACCCGGAAATGTCCACAAGCAAAGGACAAATGCACAGGTATGAACGTCACTTTGGCGCGCTAAAGGCGAAAAAACGGGAAAACTTTTTGTGCGGGATTCACCTTGCGCGCAGGGCCGTTCATCCGTAAAATAACAACATCCGGGTTACGGGAAATCTCTATACCCATATTCGGACGGTATGTGATCTATATAAGGAGGATGAATAGAATGAAGAAGTTTCTTTCCGTGATGCTGGCGCTGGCTATGGCTATGAGCCTGGCGGCCTGCGGCGGCAGCTCCAGCAGTTCCGACAACTCCGGCAGTTCCGACAGCCAGGGCAGCGATGCTTCCGGCGACAAGGTCGTTAAGATCGGCGTGTTTGAGCCTCAGTCCGGCGACAACGGCGCAGGCGGCAAGCAGGAGATCCTGGGCATGCAGTATGCCAACTACGTCCAGCCCACCGTGGAGATCGGCGGCGAGACCTATGATGTCCAGCTGGAGATCGTGGATAACCGCACCTCCGCTGAGAACGGTCCCTCCGCAGCCGCTGAACTGGTGAACCGCGGCGTGTCCGTTGTTCTGGGCTCCTACGGCTCCGGCGTGTCCACGGCCGGCGGCAAGGTTTTTGAAGAGGCAGGCATCCCTGCCATCGGCGTGACCTGCACCAACCCCCAGGTCACCTCTGACTGCTCCGTGTACTTCCGCATCTGCTTCCTGGATCCTTTCCAGGGCACCGTTCTGGCCAACTATGCCTACAACGAGCTGGGCGTGGACAATGCCTACGTACTGGGCATGCTGGGCAGCGACTATGACCAGGGTCTGATTTACTACTTCACCCAGGCCTTCCAGGAGCTGGGCGGCACCGTGACGGCCGAGAGCTTCCCCGAGGGCACCGCCAACTTCGTCTCCTATGTCAACAACGCCAAGAGCGCCGGTGCCGGCGTCATCTTCTGCCCCGTCTCCATCAACTATGCGCAGCTGATCGTGGAGGCCGCTGCGGCTCAGGGCTTTGAAGGCTCTCTGCTGGGCTCCGATACGCTGGACAGCAACATGGTCGTTGAGGCTGCCAAGGGTACCAACACCAAGCTCTATGTCACCACCTTCTACCAGGAGGGCGGCGCCCCTGAGTTCGACTCCGGCATCAAGGAATGGATGAACGCCAATCCCGACGCCCTGACCAACAACGGCGGCAACGACATGGTGGCTGCTGTGACCGCTATGGGCTATGACGCTTACTTCACCGCTCTGGAAGCGCTGAAGGCTGCCGGCAGCACCGACCCCAGCGCCGTGCTGGAGGCTCTGCCCGGCGTGACCTATGAGGGCATCTCCGGTTCCATCGCCTTTGACGAGACCGGCGACGCCAAGCGTGACTCCGCCTTCATCAAGACCGCCAACACCGAGACCGGTGTCTGGGACTTCGTGAAGGTCCAGACCGTCGGCTAATTTGAACCGAACCGTGGGTACAGCCGCTTTCCGGCGGCTGTACCCACACGGGCGTATCAGAGGATGGCGGGGCTTTCCCGTGACATCCTCTTTCACCGCATTTTGGGACGCCTCGAAAGAGCGGGCCTTCGTCCACTTTTTTCGAGACGTCCCGGAACCATGATAGAAAACCACAGGAGGATTTCCTATGCGTGAATTGATTCCGTATCTGATCAACGGCGTGTCCGTGGGCGGCCAGTATGCACTGATTGCCATCGGCTATACCATGGTTTACGGCATCCTGCGCCTGATCAACTTCGCCCACGGCGATGTGTTCATGGTGGCAGGTCTGGTGATGGTGTACGCCACCACCGCCATGCCGTTTTACATTGCCCTGCCGCTGGTGCTGGTCGTCACCGTGGTACTGGGCTTCCTGATTGAGCGGGTGGCCTACAAGCCCCTGCGGACGGCACCCCGGATGTCCGTCATGATCTCCGCTATCGGCGTCAGCTACCTGATCCAGAACCTGGCGTTCTACATCACCGGCGGCGTGCCCCAGCCTGTCAGCAACCCCATCCCGTGGATCTCCGAGAATGTCAGCATTCTGGGAACCTCCACCAAGCGGGTGACGCTGGTAACGCCTGTCCTGACGATCCTACTGGTGATCGTGCTGGTGTACCTCATCAACCACACGAAGATCGGCATGGCCATGCGTGCCGTGGCCCGGGACTTTGAGACCGCGCAGCTCATGGGCATTAAGATCAACAACGTCATTTCCATGACCTTTGTTATCGGCTCGTTCCTGGCGGCCATCGGCGCCATGCTGTACTTCACCAACTACCCCTCCGTGGCCATTGGCTCCGGCGGTATGCCGGGGCTGAAGGCCTTCGTGGCGGCGGTATTCGGCGGTATCGGCTCCATTCCCGGCGCGGTTGTCGGCGCCTTCGTCATCGGCCTGTGCGAGGAGCTCATCAAGGGACTGGGCTATACCACCTTCTCCGACGCGTTTACCTTTGCCCTGCTGATCGTGGTGCTGTGCGTGAAGCCCACCGGCCTGTTCGGTGAGAAAGTCACCGACAAGGTGTAAGGAGGGACGGCTATGAAAACAACGAACAACAAATCCGGCCTCATCGGCACCGCCGTGGTGCTGGTGATCCTGCTGGCGGCCTGCATCGCGGTGGACGCGGCGCTCCCCAGCTACCACATTGCCATCACGGTCATCAAAAAGGCCACAGTCTATTCTCTGGTGGCAGTTTCCATGAACCTGCTCAACGGATTTACCGGCCTGTTTTCTCTGGGGCAGGCGGGCTTCATGCTGCTGGGCGCTTATTCCTACGCAATTCTGACCATCCCCGTGGCCAAACGGGCAGGCGTGTATCAGTATTTCGACGGCGGCTGGGTGCAGTTCTCCCTGCCGGAGATCTTCTCCGGCGCACTGGGAGACACCGTCGGCTCCGTGGTGGGTATGTTGCTGGCTCTGCTGGTGGGCGGCATTCTGGCGGCCATTGTGGCCTATCTCATCGGCCTGCCGGTCCTGCGGCTGAAGAGCGACTATCTGGCCATCGCCACGCTGGGCTTTGCGGAGATCATCCGCGCCATCTTCCAGTGGGGCAAGCTGGGTCCCGTGACCAACGGCTCCAACCTGCTGAAAAGCTACCCCACCTTCAGCCACGCCACGCCCTATGTGATTCTGGCGGGACTGATGATCGCGGTGATCGTGCTGCTGATCAACTCCACCTACGGCCGGGCCTTCAAGGCCATCCGGGACGATGAGGTGGCGGCGGAGGCCATGGGCATCAATCTGGCCCACCACAAGCGGCTGGCTTTCATCATCAGCTCCTTCTTCGCCGGCATCGGCGGCGGAATGATGGCCATGTATATGGGCACCATCGCCTCCCTGCCCTTCAAGAGCAGCCTGACCTATGAGATCCTGCTGATCGTGGTCATCGGCGGCATCGGTTCCATCACCGGCTCCGTGCTGGCAAGCTTCCTGTATATCTTCCTGTCCGAGTGGCTGCTGCGTGGCCTGGACGCCGGCACGTTCCTTGGCATCACCGCCCCCGCCGTGTTCAAGAACGGCTTCCGCATGGCTGTGTTCTCCGTTATCATCATGGTGGTGGTGCTGTTCTTCCGAAAGGGCATCATGGGCGACAAGGAACTGCCCGATCTCTTTAAAAAGCGGGCAAAGAAAGAAAAAAAGGAGGCGGCGCAGTCATGAGTGAGAATCTGCTGAGACTGGATCACATTACCATGCAGTTCGGCGGCGTCGTCGCCGTGGACGATCTGAATCTGGAGATCAACAAGGGTGAGATCGTGGCCCTCATCGGCCCCAACGGCGCTGGCAAGACCACGGCGTTCAACGTTATCACCGGCGTGTACCAGCCCACCAACGGCGCGGTGTGGTTCGACGGGGGAAAAATCATCGAAAACCATCCTCAGGGCAAAATGAAGAACCAGTACAAGGGCCAGTGCGCCGGAATGTACAAGGAGACCATCGCCCCCACCCCGGACAAGATCACCAAGGCGGGCATGGCCCGTACCTTCCAGAACATCCGGCTGTGGAAGTCCCAGACCGTATTCGACAACGTGCTCATCGCCAAGCACTGCCGCTCCACCAGCAACGTGTTCTCCGCCACCTTCCGTCTGAATCGGAAAGAAGAGGCGGCACAGCGGGCCGAGGTGGAGAAGCTGCTGGAGATCGTGGGCCTGTCTGAAGAAAAGGACGAGCTGGCCACCTCTCTGCCTTACGGCAAGCAGCGCCGGCTGGAAATCGCCCGCGCCCTTGCAGCAGAGCCGAAGCTGCTGCTGTTGGATGAGCCTGCCGCCGGTATGAACCCGCAGGAAACCGAGGATCTGACGGCGTTCATCGGCGAGATCCGGGAAAAGTTCAACATCACCATTTTCCTCATTGAGCATCATATGAATCTGGTTATGGACATTTCCGACCGCATTTACGTGCTGGACTTCGGCAAGCTGATCGCCAGCGGCACACCGGCGGAAATTCAGAAGAATCAGCGCGTTATCGACGCATATCTGGGGGTGGCTGACAATGCTTAAAATTGAAAACCTCCAAGTTCATTACGGCGGTATTCAGGCCCTGCGGGGCATCTCTCTGGAAGTGCCGGACGGCAAGATCGTGACGCTGATCGGCGCCAACGGCGCAGGCAAGTCCACCACCCTGCGGACCATTACCGGCCTTGTAAAAGCTGCCGGCGGTTCCATCCAGTGGGACGGTCAGGAGCTGCTGGGCAAGTCCATCGACAAAATCGTGACCACCGGCATCGCCATGAGTCCTGAAGGGCGGCGGGTGTTCCCGGATATGACCGTGCTGGAAAACCTAAAGATCGGCGCATACCTGCGCCGGGACAAGGCGGAGATCGCCAAGGACATCCAGTGGGTCTACAGCCTGTTCCCCCGTCTGGAGGAGCGGAGCTGGCAGCTGGCAGGCACCCTTTCCGGCGGCGAGCAGCAGATGCTGGCCGTGGGCCGGGCGCTGATGTCCCGCCCCAAGCTGCTGCTGCTGGATGAGCCGTCTCTGGGCCTTGCCCCGCTGGTGGTGCAGGATATTTTCTCCATCATCCGGGAGATCAACAAGCAGGGCGTCACGGTGCTGCTGGTGGAGCAGAACGCCAATATGGCGCTGAAGATCGCGGACCTTGCCTACGTGCTGGAAACTGGAACCATCACCATGTCCGGCACTGGCGCGGAGCTGCTGGCGGACAGCCGGGTGAAGGAAGCCTACCTTGGCAAGAGCAACTTTGCTCGGAAAAGAAAAAGTCCGACCACTAACTGAAAACCGCCCTGAAGCGTATGCTTCAGAGCGGTTTTGGCAATATCAGGCCAAGTGCTGTCCGCAGACGGGAATATGGCGGAACAGCGAATCTGTCAACAGACCCCTGCGCCGGAACGCATGGCGGAGATGTAATGCCTCCGTCAGACGTCCTGCTTTTCGGATGGCTGCTCTTTTTCAGAAGATCCGTCATGCTGTCCAGACTGATGCCCAGCGTGGACGCGTTGTGCAGCAGAGCAGAGGTGGTGGGTTGAATGACGCCTGCCACACCCAGAGCGATCAGCATACAGTTGAAGCTGACAATGAAGCGGTAGTTTCGATGAATCCGCCGCATCAGCTGCTGGCTTAGCTGCCGCAGGGTCACCAGCTCAAAGAGATCCTCCGATGCAATGGTCACGTCGGCGATTTCCCGGGCGATGGCGGCGCCGGTGTTGATGGCAATGCCGACGTCTGCCTCGGAAAGCGCCGGGGTGTCGTTCACACCGTCGCCAATCATAATGACCTTCCGACCCGCCGCTTTCTCCTGACGGACAAAGTTAGCCTTATCCTCCGGCAGCACCTCGGCAAAGAACTGATCCACGCCCACTTCCCGCGCCACAGCCTGCGCCGTTTTGCGGTTATCGCCGGTCATCATGACCACCTTGCTGATACCGCAGGCATGGAGCGCTTCAATGGCCGATTTTGCCTCTTTCCGCAGGGGGTCGGCAATGCAGATCTCCGCTGCCAGGCGGCCGACAATGCACAGATACAGGTGGGAGTATTCCTCCGGCAGAGCGTTGAATTTTTCCTCCTCGCCCGCCGGCACCACGCAGCCCTCATCCTCAAAGACGAAATGGGCGCTGCCGATGATGACCTTTTTATCCTCCACAGAGCTGGAGATACCGTGGGCCACCACATATTCCACCTGAGAGTGGTACTCCTTGTGATCCAGTCCCAGACGCCGGGCCTCTTCCACCACGGCATTGGCCATGGAATGGGGATAGTGCTCTTCCAGACAGGCCGCCAGACGCAGCATTTCGCTGGCGCTGTAGCCGTCAAAGGACACGACTTTGGCCACCGTGGGTGTGGCGTAGGTCAACGTGCCGGTCTTGTCGAACACCACCGTATCAGCGTTGGCCACCGCCTCCATGAAGCGGCCGCCCTTGACGGAGATATGATATCCGCTGCTCTCCCGCATGGCGGAGAGCACGGCGATGGGCATGGAAAGCTTCAGCGCACAGGAGAAGTCCACCATCAGAACGGCCAGCGCCTTCATGGCGTTCCGGGTCAGAAGGTAGGTCAGCGCCGTGCCGCCCAGGGTATAGGGCACCAGCCGGTCCGCCAGGCGGGAGGCCTTGTCCTCCGCCGTGGATTTCAGCTTTTCGGACTCCTCGATCATTTTCACGATCCGGTCGTACCGGCCGCCGCCCACAGCCTTTTCCACCTGGATGACGCACTCGCCCTCTTCGGCCACCGTTCCGGCGTAGACATAGCTGCCGGGGCCTTTGGGAACCGGCATGGATTCGCCGGTGATGGACGCCTGGTTCACCGTGGCTTCGCCGCTGACTACCTTGCCGTCCAGCGGGATCATACCGCCGGTGCGGACAACGATGCAGTCTCCGGCCTTTACATCTCCAATAGGGACAAGAACCTCGGTGCCGTCGGCTTTCAGCCAGACCTTGTCCACATTCAGGGACATGGCCCCCGCCAGATCCGCCACGGACTTCTTGTGGGTCCATTCCTCCAGAATTTCGCCCAGCCGCAGCATGAACATGACGGAGCCAGCGGTGGCGAAATCGCCCCGCACCATGGATACGGTAACGGCGGTGGCGTCCAGCACGGATACCGTCAAACGGCCGTGGAGCAGGGACGTCAGGCCGGCCTTGATATACTTGGCGGAGCGGAAGATGGCGATGGCGGTGCGGATGGGGGGAGGGAAGGAACAGCTGATTGCCGGCCCGCCGCAAGACGGTGAACACCAGCTTGTCCTCAAATTCCCGGTTCAAGGCGCGGGAACTGTGCTCCGGGGCCAGTTCTTCCGACCGCGCGTAGGAGAATACGGCCAGCGCGTGAAGCATGGCGTCCCGGCTGCCGGCATAGCAGATCACAGCGTCGCCGGTGCGGTCATAGACCTTAACGGACTTGGCACCGTCCACTTTTTCAAATAGGCTTCCAGAATGTCCGCCTGCCGCAAAGACATGGCGCCGCAAAGGGTGCGGATCCGCATCCGGCCGGGGGACTCATGGAGAATTTTGCATTTCATGGTATTGCCTCCAATAAAACAAAAGAAAGAAAAGCCGCCGGTGCGGCGGCTTTTCCGTGGTGTGCTTATTCTGCGGGGTCGGCGGCAGGTTCGGCCTCTGCGGCGTCCTCCACCACTTCTGCCTCGGCAGCGGCGGCGCGCTGGTCGTTGATGGCCTTGGCGTCAGCCAGAATGTCGCCTGCGCCCTCCTGCACGTTGGTGACGGTGGTCATCACGCATTCTTTGGCCCGCAGCGCGGCGGCGGTAGCTTCCGTGTAAACCTTGCGGGCATCCTTGCTGGTGAGGATCTTAATACCGGCGGTGCCGAACAGGGTGCCGGCAGCAAACAGACCTAATTTCTTGAAATCCATGATAAGTACCTCCAGATCATTTTTTCTTCAGACCCGTGACCATAGTCAGGGCAAAGAAGAGAACGGTGAGCCATGCGAAACACTTATGATATTTCATACATAACCCTCCTTTTTTTGTTGTGCCGCTATTGTAGCACGGAGGATATGGAATTGCAAGAGGAATTCGTGAACAAATTGTGAAAAAAAAGTGCGACTTTTTATGGATTATATTCATTAGATGCCCCAAACGAAAAGTTAAAGTTCACTAATTCGGGGGCTCGAACTTTGCGGAAGAAAGGCGGCGAGCGGTTTCCGGTATCCCCACTGCCTGATTTGGTGAGGGCGGTGCATCCCACAGCCAACAGAGTTAAAGAAACGCCATCCATAAACATGGGTGGCGTTTCTGATTAGTTACCGGGAAATAGGCAGAGTTCAGTTCCCTGCGTCCTTAATAGCGGCCTGTGCGGCGGCCAGACGGGCGATGGGTACACGGAAAGGAGAGCAGGACACATAGTCCAGCCCCACCCGGTGGCAGAACTCCACAGAGGAGGGGTCGCCGCCATGCTCGCCGCAGATGCCCAGATGCAGGTCGGGGTTGGTGGAGCGACCCAGCTTGCAGGCCATGGCCACCAGCTTGCCGACACCCTTCTGATCCAGCTTGGCAAAGGGATCGTTTTCGTAGATCTTCTTATCGTAGTAAGCGCCCAGGAACTTGCCTGCATCGTCGCGGGAGAAGCCGAAAGTCATCTGGGTCAGATCGTTGGTACCGAAAGAGAAGAAGGCGGCCTCTCTGGCGATTTCGTCCGCCGTCAGGGCGGCGCGGGGAATCTCAATCATGGTGCCCACCAGATACTTCATGTCGGAACCGGCGGCCTGGATGATCTCGTCGGCGGTCTTGGTGACCACATCCTTAACGTACTTCAGCTCCTTGACCTCGCCCACCAGCGGGATCATGATCTCCGGGACCATGTTCCAGTCAGGATGCTTGGCCTGCACTGCCAGTGCCGCCTTGATGACGGCGCGGGTCTGCATGGCAGCGATTTCCGGGTAGGTGACGGCCAGACGGCAGCCGCGGTGACCCATCATGGGGTTGAATTCATGCAGGGATGCAATGATGTTCTTGATGTCGGCAACGGGCTTGCCCAAATCCTCCGCCAGCTTCTCAATGTCGGCCTCCTCCGTGGGGACGAACTCGTGCAGCGGGGGATCGAGGAAGCGGATGGTGACGGGGCAGCCCTCCATGGCCTCATAGATGCCCTCAAAGTCGCCCTGCTGCATCGGCTCCAGAACGGCCAGTGCGGCTTCCCGCTGCTCCACGGTGTCGGAGCAGATCATACGGCGGATGGCACGGATGCGGTCACCCTCGAAGAACATATGCTCGGTACGGCACAGGCCAATGCCCTGTGCGCCGAACTTCCGGCCTGCGCGGCATCGTGGGGAGTGTCGGCGTTGGTGCGGACCTGAAGCCGGCGGTAGCTGTCGGCCCAGCCCATAACGCGGCCGAACTCGCCGCCGATCTCTGCGTCAGTGGTGGGAACGGCACCGTCATAGATCCGGCCGGTGGAGCCATCGATAGACAGCCAGTCGCCCTCATGGAACATCTTGCCGGCCAGCTCGAACTGCTTGTTCGCTTCGTCCATCTTGATCTCAGCGCAGCCGGAGACGCAGCACTTGCCCATGCCGCGGGCCACGACGGCAGCGTGGGAGGTCATGCCGCCGCGGACGGTCAGGATGCCCTGTGCGGCCTTCATACCTTCGATGTCTTCGGGAGAGGTTTCCAGACGAACCAGAACCACCTTCTCGCCCCGTTCCGCCCATTCCTTTGGCGTCCTCGGCGGTAAAACGATCTTGCCGGAGGCGGCGCCGGGGGAGGCGGCCAGTGCGGAACCGATGACGGGCGTATTCTTCAGCACCTTGGCGTCAAACTGGGGATGGAGCAGGGTATCCAGAGACCGGGGTTCGATCATGGCCACGGCCTTCTTCTCGTCGATCATGCCCTCGTCCACCAGATCGCAGGCGATCTTCAATGCGGCGGCGGGGGTACGTTTGCCGTTGCGGCACTGGAGCATATACAGCTTGCCATGCTCCACGGTGAACTCCATGTCCTGCATATCCCGGTAGTGTTCCTCCAGAATATCGCAGACCTTGACAAATTCCTCATAGGCTTCGGGGAACTTCTCTGCCATCTCGCTGATGGGCATGGGCGTCCGAACGCCGGCCACCACGTCTTCGCCCTGCGCGTTGGTCAGGAACTCGCCGAAGAGCTTTTTCTCGCCGGTGGCGGGGTTGCGGGTGAACGCCACGCCGGTGCCGCAATCGTCGCCCATGTTGCCGAAGGCCATGGACTGCACGTTGACGGCGGTACCCCAGGAGTAGGGGATGTCGTTATCCCGGCGGTAAACGTTGGCGCGGGGGTTATCCCAGGAGCGGAACACGGCCTTGACGGCGCCCATCAGCTGCTCCTTGGGGTCGGAGGGGAACTCCTGACCGATCTTGGACTTGTACTCAGCCTTGAACTGCATGGCCAGTTCCTTCAGGTCCTCAGCGGTGAGATCCACGTCCTGCGTGACGCCCTTCTTCTCCTTCATCTCGTCGATGAGCTGCTCGAAGTACTTCTTGCCCACTTCCATAACCACATCGGAGTACATCTGGATAAAGCGGCGGTAGCAGTCCCAAGCCCAGCGGGGATTGTTGGACTTTCTGGCGATAACGTCCACCACGTCCTCGTTGAGACCCAGATTCAGGATGGTGTCCATCATGCCGGGCATGGAAGCCCGCGCGCCGGAACGGACGGAGACCAGCAGGGGGATTCTCGTGGTCGCCGAACTTCTTGCCGGTGATCTCTCCATCTTTTCGATATATTCCATGATCTCGGCAAAAATCTCATCGTTGATTTTCTGACCGTCCTCATAATACTGCGTGCAGGCCTCTGTGGTAATGGTAAAGCCCTGAGGCACCGGCAGCCCGATATTGGTCATCTCCGCCAGGTTGGCGCCCTTGCCGCCCAGCAGCTCCCGCATGGTGGCGTTGCCTTCGGTGAACAGGTAGCAGTACTTTTTGCTCATATGATCTCTCCTTTGATCTTTGCCCGGAACAGGCTGAATATATGAAGGGACTATCCGCATACCACCGCAGCAGAACCCATTTTTTAGTCTGCGATGGGTTTATGTAACCGATTACTATTATAATAAATCGTTTGAAAAAAAACAATTACAGATCTCACAAGAATTTTCTGGGTTTTCGATCATTTTCAATAAAACCCCGGTTTCATTGGGATGGCTCTTTGTAAAAAGCGGAAGAAAATGCCGAAAAAACGCAGCCGCGGTTCGCATTTGCGAACCGCGGCTGCGTGGGAAAAAAGGCTTCCGGGCAGGCTCACTTCAGGAGATCCTGCCCCAGAATATACTTTTTCAGGGGCTTGTACAGCACCGCCGCGATCACCAGGGCCATGATGGTGTTGGGCAGCATATAGGAGCCGTTATAGACGATGGAATAGGCGGACGGACTGGTAAACGTCCACTTCATGAACTCCGTGGGAGCCAGGATCTTGTAGATGGTCACGCCGCTGATATAGTGGACGATAAAGCGGCCCAGACAGCCCACGACCGTCCCCACGAAGATGCCCCACTTCTTGCCCTTGAACAGCCCGGCCAGTCCCAAAGGCGTGAAAGCCACCAGATAGTCCAGCAGCATGGATTGCCAACCCCACGCGTAAGCACCGTCGAAGATCAGCTGGAGCAGGCCGAAGGTAAATCCGGCCATCAGGCCGGGAGCCAGTCCCCAGCGGACGGCAAAGAGCAGAATGGGGGAACATGGCGGGGGTCAGGGAACCGCCGTTGGGCAGCTCCATCAGCTTGATGTAGCTGAGCACCTGCGCCAAGGCCACCATCATGGCGCCCTCGCACAGCATCCGAACCCGGAGATGGGAATTGGTAACTTTTGCGGACATAAACGTCCCTCCTGAAAAATAAGTACCGCAGGCCACCAAACGGGCTTGCGGTACGGAAAGACAGATTCATTCACTTCCTACGCCGGCATTACCCGGATCAGGTTCAAGGGACAGCGGACGGTTTCAGTCCTGCATCTCAGCCGAAGTCCTCTTCAGCGCCCCTGTGTTCAGTTGTCTGCGGTCAAGTTGATTATAGAAAAAGCAGAGGCTTTTGTCAAGCCCCTGCTCAGGCGGATCTTCGCGGGCAGTGCGACCCGAAACGGCCGCAGGGATCAATCGCCGTGGTATTTGCCCCGCCACTTGCCGGAGACATAGTGGTAGACCGACAGCGCACAGGCCACGGCCCAGCCGATACCATAGCTCCAGTACATATCATCCGGGCCGAATTTGTCTGCCAGCAGGTACAGGAAGGGAACCCGCAGCAGAATAACGGAGGCGACCACATTGACCATGGGGTAAACGCTGTCTCCTGCACCCCGCATGGCGGAGTTCAGTACGAACAGAATGGCAAACAGCACGTAGGGCGGCATCACACATTGCAGATACCGGGCGCTGGCGGCGATGACCGCCGGGTCCGGGGAGAAGATCCGGGACAGGGGATCGCACTGCCACACCACCAGCGCGGAGCTGACTACCGTCCAGACAACCGCCAGCGTGACGGAGATCCGCACGCCCTGCCGGGCGCGCGGTCCTCTCGTCCAGCGCCCATATTCTGCCCCACAAAGGAGATCACGGCGGCGGCCATGCTCTGGGTCGGCAGAAATGCCAGCGTATCCAGCTTGTTGCCTACATTGAACCCGGCGGTAAAGGCCTTGCCGAAGCTGTTGACCTTGGAGAGAACGAACATGGCGCCCAGAGCCACCAGGGACATCTGGATACCGCTGGGCAGGCCGATGCGGATGATCTCGGCAAAGAGTTTTCGGTCAAAAAAGCCGCTGAAGGGGTGAATGGCCAGCTGGGGATAATTGCGATTGATATACCAGATGCCGAACAGCCAGCTGCACGCCTGAGCAATGACGGTACCCAGCGCCACGCCCAGCACCCCCATGGAGAAAGCCAGCACAAGCAGCAGATCCAGAAGAATGTTCAGAACGGTGGACACCATCAGGAACAGCAGGGTGGTGGAGCTGTTGCCCACGCCGTTGAGGATACCGGCGTTGAGGTTATAGCCGATGTTGCCGATCAGTCCGGCGCATACCACCAGCAGGTAAGTCCGGGTCTCCGCCCACGCGGCAGGATCCACCCGCAGTATGGTCATCAGGGGACTGACCAGCAGCAGCGCAATGATCGTGATGGGCAGGATACTGCGGACAAAGGCGGTATACAGGCTGTCGATGGCGTGCCGCACTCGTTCCGGCTTCCATGCGCCGAACGCCTGGGCGATGACCACCGTGCCGCCGGTGGCAATGCCGGAGAACAGGGATGTGAACAGGAAGATCACCGGGAATCCCACGCCTACGGCGGCCAGAGCCGCGTCGCTGACATAGTTGCCCACCACCCAGCTGTCTACCATATTGTAAAACTGCTGCAAAAAGTTCCCTGCCAGCAGCGGCAAGGTAAACCACACGATATGACGGAGAGCGCTGCCCTCCGTCATGTTGTGGATACCGCTTTCTCTTCTCACGATCCACCTCATTGTAATATGATGTATCTACTGTACTCTTTTCCAGCAGGAAGCGCAAGCGCTGCGGTTGCTTTTTATGGGAAGACGGCTAAAATGAGAAAAAACAGAAAAGCCGCTGTAAAGCGGCAACTGGAGGCATTGTGCTTATATGACGTAGGAGCTGGCTGGAGACCATAATTTTTGTGCCGCCAAAGCAGGTGAAAAAGAGTCTACTGACGAAAGTACAACGGCTATATGCAGGGGACGAGTACCTATGAGCATGGCAACAACTATGTTGGATAATGCTGCCATTTGCAGGCGGCGGATAGAGCGCTGCCCTGCACCAGATCATCCCGCTCAAACGCTCTGCGGATGGCGTTCAGCACCCGCTTTTTGTCACCACTCCACAGGGGAGAGAGCAGATCCCGCTTGGCGCCGTCGCCGGTGAGCCGGTGGATGACCACCTCCGGCGGCAGGTTTCGGAGACACAGCTCCAATGCGGCAATGTATTCCGGCAATTCCAACGTCTGCACCCGGCCCGCCTGCCACTCCGCCGCCAGATCCGTATTTCGCAGAACGTGGAGCAGATGGAGCTTTACGCCGTCCACTCCGGCCCGCCCAATGTAGCGGCTGGTCTGCGCCATCATCTCCGGCGTTTCCCCGGCAGTCCCAGGATCTGGTGGACGATGACGCGGACGCCGATGGCCTTTAGACGCTTTACCGCCGCGTCGAATACCGGCAGATCATACCCTCGGCGGATGTAAGCGGCGCTTGCCGGATGGATGGTCTGAAGCCCCAGCTCCACCCACACCGGCTTGACCCGATTCAGCTCCGCCAGCAGTTCTAAAATTTCCGGCCCCAGACAGTCAGGGCGGGTGGCGATGGAGAGAATGGCCACGTCCTCCGGCTCAATAGCCGTCTGAAACAGCCACCGAAGATGCGCCGGGGCTCCGTAGGTGTTGGTGAAGGACTGAAAGTAGGCGATGTATTTTGCGCCCTGCCCGGCCTTGGCGGCCACCCGCTGTCTGGCGGCTGCCAGCTGGGCGGGGATATCCCCCGCTTCTGCGAAAGCCCCGGCGCCGTCGCAGAAAATGCAGCCGCGGACGCCCAGCGTTCCGTCCCGGTTGGGGCAGGAGCAGCCGGAGGACAGAGCCAGCTTGTACACCTTGCAGCCGTACTGCTTTTTCAGGTGGGTGTTCAGATCGTTCCAGTACATCTCACTCCGCTCTGGGAGCGGGATAGGGGATGAAATAGGGCTGGCTGCCCCGTTCCTCCAGCTTCTGCTCCAGCCAGACCTTTATCTGATCCACGCCTTCCTCTGTCCAGGGAAAAGTCTGGGATTCCACGTCTTTGGCCAGCTCAAAGCTGGTGTTTTCGTAGACCCAGACGGTGAGGACGCCCTTGCCGTCCGTCCAGCCCTCCCGCTGGAAGCGGTAGCGGAAGGTGCCTATGCTGCCGGGATAGATGGCTGCTTTGGTGAAAAAGGCTACGTTCAAATGATCGAAATGTCCCATTGGTCTCCTCGGTTTCCCGCCGTGCGGCGTGCTGATTTTCACAGGTCAGCATACCACATTCTCACCGTTTTCGCAACGCCGCCTTGCGGCGGGAGAAAAAATGCGGTATGCTGTGGGAAAAAGCGAAGGAGAGCAGGCGAATGAACATTCTGGTATTGTCGGATTCCCATGGGAATCTTTCCAATATGGAAGAAGCGGTGGAACGGGCGGCCCCAGCTGATCCTCCATCTGGGGACTGCTGGCGGGATGCGGAGCGCCTTGCAGAGCGGTATCCGAATATCCCCATGGAGCACGTCCCCGGCAACTGCGACTGCCGCCCGGAGGAACCGGCGGAGAAGCTGCTGTTTTTAGGGGACTGCCGGGTGCTGATCTGCCACGGCCATACCTACGGGGTCAAGACCTCCCTGCTGGCGGCGGGGCTGAAAGCGGAGCAGGATCGGCTGGACGCGTTTCTGTTTGGCCATACCCATAAGCCGCTGATAGACCGCCGGGGAAAGACCCTGTTCCTGAATCCCGGCTCCGTCGGCAAGGGACTGCGGCCCACATATGCCGTGCTGACCGCAGAGGGCGGGAAGCTTGACGGGCGGACGGTGTTTCTGGATTGACGGCCCGCTGCGGAAGCGGCGTCATGATGGGGAACCGTCCCGCTCAGGTCAGAGCGCCGAAGCCGAGGACATCCCGCACCAGCGTCATCTGTTCCGCCGTGGGCGCTGCGCTGTCCCAGCCGTCAAACCGGATCTCCACGATGCGGTTTTCATAGCAGAGCAGATAGGAGCCGGTGGGAGCGCCGCTTTCGTCATGACGCTGATAGGCGTCCAGCGCGCCCCATGGGGCGGCGTCCGTGGGTTCCCAGCCGTGGGGAATCACGAAGTCGATCTGCCCGTGGATGGTATACACCTTGTCTTTGAAAAAGGAACTTTTTACCGGCTCATAGAGCCAGTCCAGCCTGATCTGATACAACGTATAATCCAGTTCAGGGCCGTCCTCCAGGGGAGACTGTGAATACAAAGGGAACCTTCTGCCGGTAATCGTACTGCGTCATCAGCGGCGTTCCCTCCACATCCCGGCGGCAGGAGTAGTCCGTATAGGCGGTTTCCCCCACCAGATCTTCAACCGTCAGGGGCAGGGGATCATGGTAGACGGTGTAGGTATGCTCCGTGTCACCGGCAGGGTAGGCGGGGGAGGTGCGGGTTTCCGTGTTGGCGTGGCCCTGCATGGCGGGGGTCCCGCCGGCGATCCATTTGACGCCTGCAAACAGCACAAGAAAGCAGGCACCGCAGCCGATGACGCCGGAGAGAACCCGGTTGGTCACGGGGGAAACGCCCCGGCGCTTCATGAGATACTGGCTGCCCCGGACGCCGATGGTCAGAACAGCGCCGTAGACCAGAGCAACGAGAAGAATGGGAAGGGGGATATCTGTATATCCGCAAATGCCCAGCGCGGAAAAAATCGGAAAGAGGATGTACAGGAAAACGGCTGCCAGCAGCACCATCTGCCGCCAGCGCTGGCTTTTGGGCGGGAGAAGCGTTCCCTCTTCCCTCGCAGTTGTCCGGGCTTTCCGCAGCCAGCGGAAGTAGGAGATCAGATCCGCTGCGATGTGAATCCCAAGGATGCCCCAGAGCAAAATGCTGGGAAGTGTAAACGGGTTGGTCAGCAGATCAATCGGGTCGCTGGCAGCGCGCCGGACGGCAAGCCAAATTTGCAGCAGGCAGCAGCCCAGCAGGACTGCATAGGAAGGAACCAGCGTTTTTTTCATGGCGGCGTGGACATTTTTCCACCTGCACCACCGGGTCTGTCTCAATGGGGACGGCATGAGGATCGGGATTGCGGAAGATCTGCATGACGCCCCTGCTGGCGGCCAGTTCCCACCCGGCGGTGCGGCACATCTCCCAGAAGTCCTGCTGCTCCTGCAAGGGGGCGGTGTCCAGATCGGAAGCCTTCTCAAAATACACCACCGCGTACCGCATTTCCGTGGGCGGACAGCGGCGGTATGTCCAGAACTGGCTGCCGATGTTCTCCAGCTGCCAGCCCTGTCGGGCCATGTCCTCCAGATGGCGGGCCATACCGCTGAAATCATAGTAGGAATAGAGATTGAGTTCCCGGTATTTCTTTCTCTTCATGATTCGATCTCTCCTTTCCGCCCCATGTAATTCCGATAATCCTCCGCCAGCTTTTGCAGCCGCTGGTATTCGTCTGCCAGGGCCTGCTCCCCGGCAGGGGTGATGAGATAGCTGCGCCTGCGGCCCTCGGTTTTCGTTTCCATGATCCAGCCGGCGGCCTGAAAGCTGTCCAGCAGGTTGTAGAGAGTGCCGGGGCCTACCGTCACCCGGCCTTGGGTGAGATTGGCGATGCGGGCCATCACGTCGATGCCGCAGCACTCCTCCCGGAGGGTCAGCAGCACATAGAACATCTGCTCTGTCAGCGTCTGAAACTTTTCGCGCGCCACAGCTTCACCTCCATTTATCGATATTCGATATTTCCAAATTCAATGTACTATCGAATATCGATATTGTCAAGTACACCGCCGCGCTTTCGGTCAGATAGCCAATCGGAGGCACGGTAGTTTGGCGTATCTGCTGAAAAACAGGCGGCCGGACGGCATACAAAAGCACAAAGCCAAACAAAGGCTGCTTGCTCTGTCAAACCGCCGGGACATATCGCAGGGAAGCGGCCTGCGGATACGAAAAGACAGAGACCCCCGGCAGACATCGTGAAAGCACGATGATCTGCCGGGGGTAAAAACAGCGGGTTCTTCGGGAAATGGAAAGAACGGACGCAAGCCGCTTCAGCGCACTGCGGCCAGCTTGCTTTCCAGCCAGCGGTCGATGTCCTCATAGACCTGCTCATGGCAGGCCTCTTTCAAAACCTCGTGGCGCAGCTCCGGATAGAGCTTCACCGTCACGTCCCGCATCCCGGCCTTCCGGAAGGCGGCGGCCGCCCGCTCCACGCCCTTGGAGCAGTCGCCCACCATGTCCATGGCCCCGGAGATGAAGAGAATGGGGGTGTGATGGTTCATTTTGCGGATGTTGTCCTCCTTGCAGACAAAGCGGATGCCGGAGAGCGTCTCCCGGAACAGCCCTGCCGAGGCGTTGCCCTGACAGAGAGGGTCTTTCAGGTAGGTATCCACATTGTCCGGGTTCAGGGACAGCCAGTCCATGGAGGTGCGGTTGGGGGCGAAGCGGCGGTTGTAGATGCCAAAGGAGGCCTGGGTGGCCACGGCGCTGGGCCGGGACTCCCCGTTCCGCAGGCACTCGGCACGAATCACCGCCAGACTGGCGGCGGTGGCGGCGGCATTCATATAGCCGGTTCCCATGATAACAGCGCCGTCCACGGTGCCGGGATAGCGGATCAGATAGGTGCGGGTCAGGAAGGAACCCATGGAGTGGCCCAGCAGAAAATAGGGAAGATTGGGAAATTTTTCGTGGGTCAGCTTCCGCAGCTGTTCCATGTCCTCCGCCACCCAGTTCCAGCTGCCTTTGGGACCGAAGTACAGCCGGGGCGCGCCCTCCGCCACGGACAGGCCGTGGCCCAGATGGTCGTTGCCCACCACGGCAAAGCCCCGCTCCGTCAGGTGGCGGGCAAAGTCCTCATACCGCAGCACATACTCCGATACGCCGTGGGCAATCTGCAAAACAGCCCGCGGAGTCCCCTCCGGCAGCCATTCCACAGCGTGAATGGCGGTTTTCCCATCGGCGGATGGAAAGGTAAATTCACGTTTTACCATGGAAATTTCCTCCTGTGTATGATAGAATCCTGTTGATACATAGTGTACCACGCAATTTGGAAAATTACCAGAGGAGGAATCTCCATGGAAACCTATCTTGCGGCTGGATCAGGGGACGACCACATCCCGCGCCATTCTGTTCAACAGCCGGGGAGAGATCGTGGCCAAGGCGCAGTATCCCTTCCGGCAGATCTTCCCCCAGCCCGGCTGGGTGGAGCACGATCCCATGGAAATCTGGGCCACCACGTCCCGCGCACTGTCTGAGGCGGTGGACGCCGCCCACATCGACCCCAAGGCCATTGCGGGTATCGGCATCACCAACCAGCGGGAGACAACAATCCTGTGGGACCGCCGCACCGGCCAGCCGGTGTACAACGCCATTGTGTGGCAATGCCGCCGGACGGCGGAGATCTGCGACCGGCTGAAAGCGGAGGGACTGGCCGGGACCGTAACGGAAAAGACCGGCCTGCTGATTGACGCCTATTTTTCCGGCACGAAGCTGAAGTGGATTATGGACCACGTCCCCGGTGTCCGGCAGCGGGCGGAGCGGGGCGAGCTGTGCGCCGGAACGGTGGACAGCTGGCTGATCTGGAACCTCACCGGGGGCAAGGCCCATGTGACGGACTATTCCAACGCCAGCCGCACCATGCTCTTCAACATCCACACTCTGCAATGGGACGCGGAGCTGTGCGAAGCACTGGGGATCCCCACGGCGCTGCTGCCGGAGCCGCGATCCAACAGCGAGGTATACGGGCGTCTGGCGCCCGATCTGCCGGGGCTGGAGGATCTGGCGGGAATCCCGGTCTGCGGCAGCGCGGGAGATCAGCAGGCCGCCCTGTTCGGACAGGGGTGCTTTACCCCTGGTCAGGCCAAAAATACCTACGGCACCGGCTGCTTCACCCTGATGAATGTGGGAGACACCCCGGTGCGTTCCCGCAGCGGCCTTGTGACCAGCGTGGGCTGGCAGGTAGGCGGAAAGACGGTCTACGCGCTGGAGGGCAGCGTGTTCAATGCCGGCAGCACCATCCAGTGGCTCCGGGACGAGCTGGGACTGATCCGGAGCGCCCCGGAGTGCGACCGGCTGGCAGAAAGCGTACCGGACAGCGGCGGCGTGGTGGTGGTACCGGCCTTTACCGGGCTGGGTGCGCCTTATTGGGATATGTACGCGCGGGGTACCATCGTCGGCCTGACCCGCGGCACCACGAAGGCGCACATCGCGCGGGCTGTGCTGGAGTGCATCGCCTTCCAGACTGCCGATCTGGTGCGGGTGATGAACGAGGACGCCCCCTGTCCCCTGACGGGACTGCGGGTGGACGGCGGGGCTTCCGTCAGCGATATTTTGATGCAGATCCAGGCAGACCTGCTGCGGCTGCCGGTAGACCGGCCTGCACAGGTAGAGACCACGGCCTTCGGCGCGGCGGCGCTGGCGGGACTGGCGGCGGGAGTCTGGCAGAGCTTTGATCAGCTGGCGGCCCTGCGCCGGAGCCAGTGCGTGTTCCGGCCCCAGCGGGCGGAAGCGGCCTGCGCGGCGGATATGGAGCGCTGGCATCGGGCGGTGGAACGGTCCCGGAGCTGGATTGAAAACAATGTGAACGCTGTTGCGTTTTGAAAAAAGGGAAGTATACTGAAACTGCGGATCATTCGGCTGGAAAACAGCCGCGAAAGGAGCGTTGAATATGGCATTTTTTGAGGAACTGAGCCGGAAGGCGAAGGATGTGGCTGCTGTGGCGGCTGACAAGGCCAAGGACGTGGCGGCGGTGGCCGCGGATAAGGCGCGGGAAACCACGGAAAAGACGAAGATCTCCGTGGCGATTGCCGGAGAACAGCGGGAGATCGAAAAGAACTACCGCATGATCGGCGAATGGTTCATCAACGAATATGACGGAGAGCTGCCGGAGGCCGTTCAGGAGCTGGCAGACGCCGTGGCGGCTTCCAAGGCCCGCATCGCGGAGCTGGAGGAGCAGAAGAACGCCGTCAAAACCGAGCCTGTTGTGGAAGTGGAAGCCGAGCCTGCCGTAAAGGCCTGCCCGGTGTGCGGCGCGGAATCCGACAGCAAGTTCTGCCCCAAGTGCGGCGCACCCATGGAATAAATCCAAGAGCAGCGATCCCACCGGTTGCCGGTGGGATCCTTTTTATGGGATTTTCGGATTCTGCCCGGAAAAACCGTGGTTTGCCCTTGCGAAGCGGAAACGGCTATTGTATAATGTATTTTCTGAATGGGAAACTGTTAAAAGGGGGGAGCGGCATGGATAACCGGCCCATCGGGGTATTCGATTCCGGCCTGGGAGGGCTGACGGCGGTGAAGGCGCTGCGGCAGATCCTGCCGGAAGAAAAGCTGATCTATTTCGGCGATACGGCCCGCGTCCCGTATGGCGGACGCTCCAAGGAGACCCTGCTGAAATATGCCCGACAGGACGTTCGATTCCTGCGTTCCTTTGATCTGAAAGCCATTGTCATTGCCTGCGGCACGGTGTCCACCACCTCGCTGGATACCTTGCAGGCGGAAAACGACCTGCCAATCGTCGGCGTGGTGGAGCCTACCTGCCGGCGGGCGCTGCTGGTGACGAAGAATAAAAAGGTGGGCATCATCGCTACGCTGGCTTCCATCCGTTCCGGCGCATACGAAGAAGCCATGCTGCGCCGGTTGGACCCGGCGGTGGAGATTATCGGAAAGCCCTGCCCGCTGTTTGTCCCGCTGGTGGAAAACGGCCGGATCAGCCGGGGCGATGTGGTGATCGAAACGGTGGCCAGAGAATATCTGGAGCCGCTGAAGGCTACCGGGGTGGATACCCTGATCCTCGGCTGCACCCATTACCCGCTGCTGACGGAGATCATCGGGGAGATCATGGGGCCGGAGGTGTCGCTGGTTTCCGCCGGCGAGGAATCCGCCTTTGAGCTGAAGCGGCTGCTGAAGGCCGGCAGCCTGCGGGCGGACGAAGGCCAGACCGGCGGCGTGGATTTCTACGTCAGCGACCGGCCGGAGGATTTTGAGAAGATCGCGTCTGTGTTCCTTGGCACGGAACTGAGCCACGGCGCGGAGAGGATCAACATTGAACAGTATTGAATCGGAGAAGCTCCCGGTGATGATCTCCGTCCGCGGGGAGCAGTATTATGACGGCGTGGACCCGGATTCCACGGAGCTGATGACGGAGGGGACACTGGAACAGACGGCGGACGGCCTTCGCATCAGCTATCAGGAGACAGAGCTTACCGGCATGGAGGGGACTCTCACCACCTTTGAGATCGGCCCCAGCCGGGTGATCCTGCGGCGCAGCGGCAGCGTGAACTCCCAGATGGTTTTTGAGGAGGGCAAGCAGCACACTTCTTTATACGAAACGCCCTTCGGCGACCTGTCGGTGGACATCCAGACCGGCCGCCTGCGGCACAATCTGACGGAGCGGGGCGGCATTATGGAGATCAGGTATTCCATTGCGGTGGAACACGTTGTGACCGGCAGAAACTGCTTCAAGATCCGGGTGCGGAGAAAATAAAGACTATTTTTAACCGAAGAAAGGGTTTAACGATATGACGAACATGATCCAAAACGCGAAGGACCAGGCGGCGGCGCTGGCCATGGCGGCCTATCAGGCGGCCGCGGCGGACGGTTCTCTGCCGGCGGCGGAGGTGAAGACCCCCCCTGTGGAGATCCCCAAGGATACTGCCAACGGCGACTATACCACCACCTTTGCCCTGGCGGCGGCCAAGGCGCTGGGCAAGCCGCCCCGCGTCATTGCACAGGCTCTGCTGGATCACATGGATCTGACGGACAGCTATTTTACCTCTGCGGAGATCGCAGGCCCCGGCTTCCTGAATTTCCGGCTGGGGGCCGCGTGGTATGCCGGCGTTATGGACGCCGTGGAAACGGAAGGGGACGCTTACGGTACCAACGACAGCCTGACGGGGCAGAAGATCATGGTGGAGTTTGTCTCCGCCAACCCCACAGGCCCTATGCACATGGGCAATGCCCGCGGCGGCGTGCTGGGGGATACGCTGGCTTCCGTCCTGACGGCCTGCGGTGCGGACGTGACGCGGGAATTCTATGTTAACGACGCCGGACACCAGATCGACAAGTTTGCCCGCTCCATTGAGGTGCGCTATCTCCAACTCATCAACGGCGAGGATTCCATCGCCTTCCCGGAGGACGGCTATCAGGGCGGGGATATCAAGGATCTGGCGAAGGCTTATTACGAGGAACACGGCGAGAGCCTCCTGAACGTTTCCGAAAAAGAGCGGCAGGACACGCTGGCTCAGTACGGCCTGTCCGTGAACCTGCCCCGGATGAAGGCGGATCTGGAGCGCTACAAGATCCGCTATGACAACTGGTTCTACGAGTCCTCTCTCCATGAGAGCGGCTATGTGGCGGAGACGGTGGATCTCCTGACGGAAAAGGGCTGGACTTATGAAAAGGACGGCGCTCTGTGGCTGAAGACGGCCGATATTCTGCGGGATCACTTCCGCAAGCAGGGCAAGAAGGAAACGGACATCGAGAAGCTGGATCTGAAGGATGACGTGCTTCGCCGGGCCAACGGCTTCTACACCTATTTTGCCGCGGATATTGCCTATCACCGCAACAAGTTTGCCGTCCGGGGCTTTGACAGGGTTATCAACGTCTGGGGCGCCGACCACCACGGTCACGTGGCCCGGCTGAAGGGCGCGCTGGACGCCTTGGGTCTCAACGGCTCCCAACGGCTGGATATTGTACTGATGCAGCTGGTAAAGCTGCTGCGGGACGGCGAGGTGGTCCGTATGTCTAAGCGGACGGGCAAGGCCATCTCTCTCCACGATCTGCTGGACGAGGTGCCTGTGGACGCTGCCCGCTGGTACTTTAACGCCAAGCCCGATACCCAGATGGAATTCGATCTGGGTCTGGCCGTCCGGGAGGATTCCGAGAACCCCATTTACTATGTGGAGTATGCCCACGCCCGGATCTGCTCCCTGCTGCGGGCTTTGGAGACTGACGGCGTGACCGTGCCGGAGACCGCCGACCTGGGCCTGCTGTCCGGCGAAGCAGAAAAGGCCCTCATCAAGCAGATCGCTCAGTACTGCGAGGAGATCAAGCTGGCGGCCAGAGATTACGATCCCAGCCACATCAACCGCTGCTTACAGGAACTGGCAGGCTGCTTCCACCGGTTCTATACCGCCTGCCGCATCCGGGGCGAGGAGCCTGCCGTGGCCGAAGCCCGGATGAAGCTAGCGGATGACACCCGGATTGTGCTGAAAAACGGTCTCCGCCTCATCGGCGTGGACGCACCGGAGAAAATGTAATTGTTTTGCCTGCAAAATACCCAGTTATCACCAAAAAAAGAGCCGGTCGGCTCTTTTTTTGCGCCTTGACAGCCGCAGATGGAAAGCGTATACTCACAAACGCCGCTATTACATTGAAGCGGCTGATTTTATGGATCGATTAGGTGAGGTAATGGAACAAACCCTTCAACAAGTAAAACCCGCACACAAGAATTCCGCCCTGCGGGCTGCATTTCCCGCCACCGTGCCGGTGCTGACGGGGTATCTCTGTCTGGGCATTGCCTACGGCGTGCTGATGCGTACCGCCGGATACGGGCTTGGATGGGCGGTGTTTCTGAGCATCGTGTGCTATGCCGGAAGCATGGAATTCGTTACGGTAACGCTGCTGACCTCGGCGTTTGACCCGGTTCAGGCGCTGGTTATGTCCATTCTGGTCAACGCCCGCCACTGCTTCTACGGCCTTTCCATTCTGGAAAAGTACAGAGGTACCGGCTGGGCGCGGCCGTTCCTGATTTTCGGCCTGACGGATGAGACGTTTTCACTGGTGTCCACGCTGGAACCGCCTGCGGGGGTGGAGCACCGGGATTTCTATTTCTGGATCACCCTGCTGGATTATCTATACTGGCTTTCCGGCTCTGCCATCGGCAATCTGCTGGGCAGCGTGCTGCCCTTTGACAGCGCCGGGATGGACTTTGCCCTGACGGCCCTGTTCGTGGTGCTGTTTCTGGAGCAGTGGAAAAAGAAGGAAAACCGTCCGGCCGGCATCATTGGTCTGGTGTGTACAGCGCTGAGTCTGGCGGTGTTCGGGCCGGATAATCTGGTGATCCCCGCCATGGTGCTGCTGTTGGCCGTTTTGCTGGGAGGGAGGAAGAAGCTGTGCCGCTGACAACCGTTCAGATCCTTGCCATTATTCTGGCGGTGTCTCTGGGGACGCAGATTACCCGCTGGCTGCCCTTCCTGCTGTTCCCGGAAAGCAAGCAGCCGCCCAAGGTGGTGCTGTATCTGGGCAAGGTGCTGCCGCCGGCCATGATGGGCCTGCTGGTGGTGTACTGCTTCAAGAATGTCAGCTGGCTTTCCGGCAGCCACGGCGCGCCGGAGCTGTTGGCCACCGCCGCTGTGGTGGGACTTCATCTGTGGAAGAAGAACGTGCTGCTGTCCATTGCGGGCGGTACCGCGCTGTATATGGTTCTTCTTCAGGTCGTGTTCACCTGACGCATAAACCGGGATAAACCGCATAGAATGAGACCACAGTCCTTGGACTGTGGTCTCCTGTTTTCAGACGGGATGTTTGGCGTTTCAGGGAGGACGGTATGGGCAAACGGCTGAACTTCTGGCCCCTTGCGGGCTTTCTCACGGTATCGGTGCTGGGGACGCTGGCGCATTTTGCCTATGAATGGAGCGGAAAACAGCTGCTGGCAGGGGCGTTCTGCGCCGTCAACGAGTCCACATGGGAGCATATGAAGCTGCTGTTTTTCCCGGCGCTGCTGTTCACCATGATCCAGATCGTTGCCGCGCAGGAGCGGGACGGCGCGATCCCGGCGGTGCGGGCCGTCAGCGTCACGGCGGGGCTGCTTCTGATCCCGGTGCTGTACTATACTTATACCGGCATTCTGGGCCGTCATGTCCTCTGGGCGGACATCGCCATTTTTTATCTGGCCGCAGCGCTGACGTTCCGGCTGGACAGTTGCCTCCGGCGGAGCAGACGGCTCTGGAAGACGTGGCAGCAGGCGGCGGGGCTGCTGTGGCTGTGGGGACTGGCGTTTCTGTTCGTGTGGTGGACGTTCCGACCGCCCCATATCGGCCTGTTTCTGGATCCGGCGACAGGCGGATACGGCATTGCGTGAAGTGTTGTAGTATTGTATGAAAAAAGCGGCGCATTGCGCCGCTTCTATTTTTTGTAAAAATGAAAATCGCAGCAGTCTCCGCCGGTACCCAGCGTCTGCGTGCGGCGGAAGCCTACCTTTTTTTCAAATCCCCGAAGGAGTAGTTGTCACATTCGCAGAAGAACCGGCAGGCCTCCGGGCAGCCGCACGCCGCGCAGGTGTCGTGCCACAGGCATTTGCGGATGGTGAGGTCAAAGCTGTCAGCCTCCGCTGTGAACGTACTGTCCCATGCGTCGCTGGAAGCGGTTTTCTTGCGGAAAGCCCAGCGGAAAATGGAGAAAAAGTGCGGGATCCATTCCAACCCGGCGTATCGGTCGTGCATGACAGGTCCCTGTACTTCCCGGATATATTTTTCCATCAGCTTTTCCGCGTCCAGTCCCCGGCGCTTCAGCACGGTATAGACCGCCGTCCGGGGCAGAATGGTGCTTTGCATGACGGCCAGCCGGGAAGGGGAGGGTTCCTGCGCGGCGGCCAGAAAGGCAGCGGCCTGCTCCCGGCTTTCCTGCATGACCGCCCGCCCGGTTTTTTCACCCAGTACCCGGAGAAAAAACTGATCCAGTGCGGCCCACATTTTTTTCTCGTCCCGTTGTACGGACATCTGCGCCTCCCTTACACCATACCGGCCGGCTGGCCGTCCAGATGCGCCTGACGGGCGCGGATGTAATGTTCCAGCACGTCTGCCGTGCCGGGTACGCCCAGCCGGGCGCTGTTGATGACCAGATCGTAACATTTGGCGTCGCCCCAGTCACCTTTGCAGTGCTGGTCATGATAGACGCGGCGCTGCCGATCCTGTCTGCGGATAAATTCCAGCGCTTCGTTTCCCGGCAGGGGCGTCCGCCGGATGCGGAAGTCCAGATCGGCCTCGATGAAGATGGACACCAGTCCTTCATAATCCGCCAGAACCTCTTCGGCGCAGCGGCCCAGCACCACAAAGGACTCCCCTGCCGCGGCGTGCCGGCGCAGCAGGTCGAACTGCATCTGAGCCACGCCGTCCTCCGGCGCGCTGCTGAAGCCCTTGATGCTGCGGTAGAACAGGGGAGAGCGGGGACGCTCGTCATACTGTTCCAGAGATTTGGGGTCTACGCCCCGGTCCTCGGCGGCGCTTTGCAGGATGCTCTTGTCGTACAGCGGCAGACCGAACCGGTCTGCCAGCGTCCGGGCAATTTCCAGTCCGCCGCTGCCGGATTCCCGGCCAATGGCAATGATCAACTGAGGGACATAGATGTACCTCCTGTAAAAAAGATCAGCGCCAGCAGGCCGTAGATCACCGGCTGGTGCAGCAGATAAACGATCAGGGAGTGCCGCCCGATGGCGCCGATTCCCGGCAGGCGGATATCCGGCACGGCGGGGGTTTCAGGCCGCAGACGGTAGAGATAGAACCCCGTCCAAAAAAGAAAGAGCCACGGCAGCAGGGCGAAATAGTCCGAGGACGCGAAGGCGGTGGCGGGGAAGCCCAGTCCAGCGGTGGCGTGTTTTGCATACCAGTTCACGGGGCAGATACAGCAAGCGGGACACCGGCAAGGCCGAGATAGCCCTTGTTCACATCCCGCAGCACCAGAAACAGGGCAAAGCTCAGGGCAAGCCCCGGGCCGGGCCGGATTCCGGGAAAGCAGCGGCGGAAGCGGGATGGTCAGAAGGCGGCCGAGCCCAGAAAGGTCAGCACGCCGAACTGGATCGGCTTTCCGGCAGCACCAGCAGCGTTGCCAGAGACACGGCGGCGCCACCGAAAAAAGCTGATCGCTCCCCGGCGGATAGGGTGGCGACTGGCCTGACAGCAATACCCGGAGAGCAGAATGAAGGTACAGCAGATGCTCTGCTGCCAGATATACGCCCAAAAGCCGTTATACCAGGCCCACGGCAGGCCCCGAGATACACCAGATCCCAGCAGAGGTGATAGGCGATCATGCTGAACAGGGTCAGTCCACGAAGGGAATCCAGCGTGCCGCTGCGGAAGCGGATCGCGTTTGCGTTCCTGCTCTACGGCGGGGCCATTGCCCAGGCCGGTGAGGTCAAGGGCAAGCGGGCCCGGGCTGCCACCTCCGACTGGATGGAGATCGAAAAGCAGCGCGGCATCTCCGTCACCTCCTCTGTCATGCAGTTCCAACACGACGGCTTCTGCATCAATATTCTGGACACCCCCGGCCACCAGGACTTCTCCGAGGATACTTACCGCACGCTGATGGCTGCTGACAGCGCCGTGATGGTCATTGACGGCGCCAAGGGCGTGGAACCCCAGACCCGGAAGCTCTTCAAGGTCTGCGCCCTGCGGCACATTCCCATTTTCACCTTTATCAACAAGATGGACCGTGAGACCCGCGACCCTCTGGAGCTGTGCGAGGAAGTAGAGCGGGAGCTGGGCATCGACACCTATGCTATGAACTGGCCCATCGGCTGCGGCAAGGAGTTTGCCGGTGTGTATGACCGGGAAAAGCAGCGGATCCTGTTCTTTTCCGGCGAGACACGGGGCAAGAAGGTCAACTCCATGGAGGTGGCGCTGGAGGATCCGTCTCTTGACGAGATGCTGGGCGGCGGAAAGGCGGCCAAGCTGCGGGACGAGGTGGAGCTGCTGGGCGCTGGCCGGGACTTCGACATGAAGGCTGTGCGGAACGGCACGCTGTCCCCGGTGTTCTTCGGCTCCGCTCTGACCACCTTCGGCGTGGAGCCGTTTCTGGAGGAATTCCTGCGCATGACCACCGCCCCGCTGCCCCGAATCAGCGATCGGGGCGGAGGTGGATGTGTTCTCCCCGGATTTCTCCGCCTTTGTGTTCAAGATTCAGGCCAACATGAACAAGGCTCACCGGGACCGGCTGGCCTTTATGCGGATCTGCTCCGGCAAGTTTGAGCGGGATACGGAGTATTACCATGTCCAGAGCGGCAAAAAGCTGCGTCTCAGCCAGCCTCAGCCCATGATGGCCGCAGAACGGGAAATTGTGGAGGAGGCCTACGCCGGCGACATCATCGGCGTGTTCGATCCCGGCATCTTCTCCATCGGGGACACCATCACCGTGCCGGGCAAGAAGTTTCGCTATTCCGGCATCCCCACCTTTGAACCGGAACATTTATGCGGGTCTCGCCCAAGGACACCATGAAGCGCAAGCAGTTCATCAAGGGCACGGAGCAGATCGCACAGGAGGGCGCCATCCAGATCTTCAAGTTCCCCGGCGCAGGCTGGAGGAGGTGATCGTAGGCGTGGTCGGCACCCTGCAATTCGATGTGTTCGAGTACCGTATGAAAAACGAGTACAACGTGGATCTGCGGATGAGCAGCCTGCCCTATGACCACCTGCGGCTCATTGAATCCATGGACTGCCACCCGGATGAGATCGTGCTCTGCACCGGCGCGGCTGTGCTGCAGGATTTCAGGGACCGCTACCTGCTGGCCTTTGACGGCGAGTGGAGCGTGGGCTTCCTCACCAAGCACAATCCCGGTCTGGTACTGGCGGACACCCTGTCCGTGTAAATTATAATAAGGAGGCAGGCTATGCTGACCATCCGGCGCTTCCAAAAAGGCGATGAGGAGATCCTCTCCATTATGATCCGCCGCACCCTGCGGGAAGTCAACTACACCAGCCCCAAATCGGAGCTGGATTATCTGATCCCTCCACTATTCTCCGGAGACCATGGTTGAGCTGTCTGCACCGGCCATACCTATGTATTGGAAGAGGACGGACAGATCGTCGGGTCCGGCACGATGCTGCCGGACGGCGAGACAGAGGCGGAGATCGTGGCGGCCTTCCTGATCCCGGAGTCCATCGGCACTGGGGATGAGTGGCCGAAGGCCACGCGGGTCTGGCTGACCTCCTCGGACATGGCAGTTTTTACGAGACGCTGGAAGCGGACGAGCTGGCAGTGAAAGCCGAGCGGGTCTGGCACCTCCTCGGATATGGCGCTGGGCTTTTGACACCACGAGCACATGGGCTGGGGAGTGAATCCCAACGGCTACCCTTCAAGGGTTCGGGCCGGGGAGGAGAACCTAAAAGGAACTGTACATGGAAAAACGGAAATGAAGCGATGACGAATGGAATGTCCCGGCTTTGATTTCCAAGCGTCCCCAAGGACATTTTGAGTTCCGGGGCTTTTGCCATCACGCTGAGCAGATGCGGAGGGAGGAACGCAGAAATAGCGCCTGTCGGGGCATAAAATGCCCCACCGGGGTTCCCATCCCGTGTGATCCCTGCCGCACCCAAACTTTTTTCAAAAAAATTATGAAAAACAGAGAAAAAAGCCTTGACATCCGACAGAATATCCGATATGATAATCAAGTCCGCGTGGTAGGGTTACTCCTGCCTGCTGATACTGCGATGAACCGGGAGATTGCTCCGCAAGGAGGTAACTTCCGGGGAGTATGTCCGATAATCGGGCGGCTGAGAAATCCTGACGCTGCGTAGATCGACGCGCCATGGACGAGTACCGGCCCAGTGCCGGTCTTTTTCATGAGTAGGAATGATACGCACGGTTAAGCGTACAGAAAATTTCTCGCCGTAGGTCGTCGAGACCCGTACAACAACCTACGAAACATTTGGAGGAAATCAACATGGCACAGAAAGAAATGATCCGCATCCGCCTGAAGGCCTATGACCATCAGGTTATCGACCAGAGCGCCGAGAAGATCGTGGAGACCGCCAAGCGCACCGGCGCTCAGGTTTCCGGCCCCATCCCCCTGCCCACCAAGAAGGAGGTCGTCACCATCCTCCGTGCTGTTCATAAGTACAAGGACAGCCGTGAGCAGTTCGAGCGCCGCACCCACAAGCGCCTGATCGACATCTCCAACTCCACCCAAGACCGTTGAGGCTCTGATGGCTCTGGAGCTGCCCGCCGGCGTGGAGATCGAGATCAAGCTGTAATCCTCGCGATTACAAACCAACTTCCCAGGCTCAAAGAAGTGCGCCGCACTTTTTTGAATATGTTGCTCACCCATTTGTCCATCGACTTGCGTGAGATGGACAGGGTCATGTCGGCAGAGCAATGCGGCAAGCCGTATCTAAGCCGACCAATAACCTAACAGGAGGAAATACACATGAAGGCAATCATCGGCAAAAAAGTGGGTATGTCCCAGATTTTTGACGAGAACGGCCATGTGATCCCCGTCACTGTCATCGAGGCGGGTCCCTGCGTGGTCGTTCAGAAGAAGACTTCCGAGAAGGAAGGCTACAACGCGGTTCAGCTGGGCTACGAGGACGTGGCCGAGAAGAAGCTGACCAAGGGCGAGATGGGCCACCTGAACAAGGCTGGCGTGTCTCCCAAGAAGCACCTGCGCGAATTCGACCTGGACAACGCTGCCGAGCTGAACATCGGCGACATTGTGAAGGCTGACACCTTCCAGGCTGGCGACTTCGTTGATATCACCGGTATCAGCAAGGGCCACGGCTATCAGGGCGTCATCAAGCGCTGGGGCGCACAGCGCACCCCCACCAGTCACGGCGGCGGCCCTGTCCACCGTCACGCCGGTTCCATGGGCTCTTCCACCGATCCCTCCCGTATCTTCAAGGGCAAGATCGGCGCCGGCCACATGGGCGTGGATCAGGTGACTGTCCAGAACCTGTGCGTTGTGAAGGTCGACCTGAGCTGAATATGCTGGTCGTCTGCGGCGCCGTTCCCGGCCCCAAGGGCGGTCTGGTGACCATCAAGAGCACCGTGAAGGTCCACAAGGTCAAGCAGGCTGGTGCTGACATCAGCAAGAACCCGCAGAAGGCTTCCGGCCGCAACCCGCAGAAGGCTTCCGCAAGAAACAAGTAAGAAAGGGGTGCTTAAAGAATGTCTTCCATGAAAGTTTTGAACATGGCCGGCGCAGAAGTCGGTACTGTGGAACTCAACGACGAGATCTTTGGCATCACGCCCAATCCCGTCGTTGTGCATGAGGTTGTGAAGAACCACCTCGCTAATTGCAGACAGGGCACTCAGAGCGCCCTCACCCGTGCTGAGGTTTCCGGCGGTGGCAGTAAGCCCTGGCGTCAGAAGGGTACCGGCCACGCCCGTCAGGGCTCTACCCGTGCTCCTCAGTGGACGCACGGCGGTATCGTGTTCGCTCCCAAGCCCCGCGATTACAGCTATGTGCTGAACAAGAAGGTCAAGCGCCTGGCGCTGAAGTCCGTCCTGTCCTCCAAGGCTGCCGAGGGCAAGCTGGTGGTCATCGACTCCATCAAGATGGACGCCATCAAGACCGCTGACTTCCGCAAGTTCCTGAGCGCTGTCAAGGTGGACGGCAAGGCCGTCATTGTCACCCCGAGGTGGACAACGTCATCGTCAAGAGCGCCCGCAATATCCCCGGCGTGCTGACTACCGTTGCCAACCTGCTGAACGTGTATGACATCATCAACGCTCAGTATCTGGTCGTGGATCAGGCCGCCCTCGCAAAAATCGAGGAGGTGTACGCATAATGGCTACCGCATATGACATCATCATCCGGCCCGTCATCACCGAGCGTGCCATGTCCGGCGCTGCTGACAAGAAGTACGTCTTCGAAGTGGCCAAGTCCGCCGGCAAGGTGGAGGTCAAGAAGGCCGTTGAGGAGATCTTCGGCGTGAAGGTCGCCTCCGTCAACACCCTGAACGTCTCTGCCAAGGCCAAGCGCATGGGTGCCGGCCGTCCCGGTACCACCCGTGCTTGGAAGAAGGCTTATGTGACCCTGACCGCTGATTCTAAGACCATCGAGTTCTTCGAAGGCATGGTCTAAGGAAGGAGTAAAGCAGAATGTCTATTAAAACTTTTAAGCCGACGACTCCTTCCCGACGTCAGATGACGGTTTCCGGTTTCGACGGCATTGACAAGAAGGCTAAGCCTGAGCCCAGCCTCACCGAGCCTCTGAAGAAGAGCTCCGGCCGCAACAGCTACGGCCGCATCACCGTCCGCCATCGCGGCGGCGGCAACAAGCGCAAGTATCGTATCATTGACTTCAAGCGCGACAAGGTTGGGTTCCGCCACCGTGCTGCGTCTGGAGTATGACCCCAACCGCAGCGCCAATATCGCGCTCATCGAGTATGAGGATGGCGAGAAGCGTTACATCCTGGCGCCTGTCGGCCTGAAGGCTGGTCACAAGATCATGACCGGTCCCGAAGCTGATATCCTGCCCGGCAACGCTCTGCCTATTGCCAACATCCCCGTTGGTACCGTGATCCACAACATTGAGATGCATCCTGGCAACGGCGCTCAGCTGGTGCGTGCTGCCGGTACTCCGCTCAGCTGATGGCTAAGGAAGGCAATGACGCTCAGATCCGTATGCCCTCCGGCGAGGTTCGCATCGTGCGTACCAACTGCTACGCCACCATCGGTCAGGTCGGCAACATCGAGCATGAGAACATCAACATCGGCAAGGCCGGCCGTAAGCGTCACATGGGTTGGCGTCCCACCGTCCGCGGCTCTGTCATGAACCCCAACGACCACCCCCACGGCGGCGGCGAGGGCCGTGCCCCTGTCGGCCGTTCCGGCCCTGTGACGCCTTGGGGCAAGCCCGCTATGGGCTACAAGACCCGCAAGGGCAAGAATCCCACCAGCAAGTTCATCGTCAAGCGTCGCAACGAGAAGTAAGGAGGCAAGGTTAATATGAGCAGATCTGTTAAGAAAGGCCCTTATGTTGCCCCTGAGCTCTCAAGCGAATCGAGGCAATGAACGAGAAGAACGAGAAGAAGGTCCTCAAGACCTGGAGCCGCAGCTCCACCATCTTCCCCGCTTTCGTTGGCCACACCATCGCTGTCCATGACGGCCGGAAGCACGTGCCCGTGTATGTCCAGGAGGACATGGTGGGTCACAAGCTGGGTGAGTTCGCTCCCACCCGCACCTTCCGCGGCCACGCCAAGGATAAATAATTGAAGGAGGATGCCGAACATGGAAAACAAGGCTACTAAAGCGTATCTGCGCTATGTCCGCATCTCTCCCCGCAAGGTTCAGATCGTCTGCGATCTGATCCGCGGTAAGGATGCCGGAACCGCTCTGGCCATTCTGGCACAGACCCCCAAGGCTGCTTCCGAGCCTCTGACGAAGCTGCTGAAGTCCGCCGTGGCCAATGCCGAGAACAACTTCGGCATGGACCCCGCCAAGCTGGTGGTGTCCGAGGTGTTCGCCACCCCCGGCCCCATCCTCAAGCGTATGATGCCCAGAGCTCAGGGCCGCGCTTACCGCATTAACAAGCGCACTTCTCACGTCACCCTGGCCGTGACGGAAAAGGCATAAGAAAGGGAGGAGACAGTTTATGGGACAGAAAGTTAATCCCCATGGCCTGCGGGTCGGCGTCATCAAAGACTGGGATTCCCGTTGGTATGCCAGTGAAGAGAAGGTCGGCGACCTGATCGTTGAGGATCAGAAGATCCGTAAGTACCTGAAGAAGACCCTGTACGGCGCCGGCGTTCCCAAGATCGAGATCGAGCGCAGCAACGACACCGTCACCGTCTATCTGCATTGCGCCCGTCCCGGTGTTGTCATTGGCAAGGGTGGCGAGCAGATCGAGCAGTATCGTCTGGCTGTGGAGAAGATGATCGGCAAGAAGGTCAAGCTGAACATCGTGGAAGTCCGCAACCCCGATATGGACGCACAGCTGGTTGCTGAGAACATCGCCCAGCAGCTGGAAAAGCGTATCTCTCACCGCCGTGCCATGAAGAACTCCATGGCCCGCGCCATGCGCGCCGGCGCCAAGGGCATCAAGTGCTGCTGCTCTGGCCGTCTGGGCGGCCGCGAGATCGCCGGCGTTGAGCATTATCATGAGGGTACCATCCCCCTGCAGACCATCCGCGCCGACATTGAGTACGGCTTTGCGGAGGCTGCTACGACCTTCGGCCGCATCGGCGTGAAAGTGTGGATCTACAAGGGCGAGGTTCTCTCTCAGACCCTGCGTACCACTCCCCGCACCATGGACACCTCCAAGCCCTATCAGGAGCGTCGTGAGCGTCGTCCTCGCCGTGACGGCGATCGTCGCGGTGGCTTCGGCGGCGACCGCCGCAACGGCGGCTTCAACCGCGATCGTCAGGGCGGCTTCAACCGTCAGGGCGGTGCCGAGCGTCGTCCTCAGGGCGGCTTCCGGCCCAACACCAATCGTCCCGCTGCTCCCGCAGCTCCCCGCTAAGGAAGGAGGAGCCAACTAATGTTAATGCCTAAGAGAGTCAAGTTCCGCCGTATGCAGCGGGGCCGCATGACTGGTAAAGCCACCCGTGGCAACACCGTTTCTTACGGTGAGTATGGTCTGATGGCTCTGGAACCCGGCTGGGTCAAGAGCAATCAGATCGAAGCAGCCCGTATCGCCATGACCCGTTATACCAAGCGTGGCGGTCAGGTCTGGATCAAAATTTTCCCCGACAAGTCCGTCACCATGCGTGCCGCCGACTCCCGTATGGGTTCCGGTAAAGGTACGCCTGAGTACTGGGTCGCCGTGGTGAAGCCCCAGCGTATTATGTTTGAGATCGCTGGTGTCCCCGAGGAGATCGCTCGCGAGGCTCTGCGTCTGGCCAGCCACAAGCTGCCCATCAAGACGAAGATCGTTGCCCGCACCGAGGAAGCAGGTGAGTAAGATGAAGGCAAATGAAATCCGTAAGATGAGCGCCGAGCAGCTCAATGAGAAGCTGACCGGCCTGAAGAAGGATCTGTTCATGCTCCGGATGCAGCACGCAACCAACCAGCTGGACAATCCCGTTAAGATCCGTGAAGTGAAGCACGATATTGCCCGAGTCAAGACCGTGCTGGCGGAGCTCGCCGCTTCCGATAAGCAGTAAGAAGGAGGGAAACGAGAATGAACGAAGTTAGAACTTCCTCCCGCAAGACCCGGGTAGGCAAAGTCGTTTCCGACAAGATGGATAAGACCGTGGTTGTGGCTGTGTCCGACCGCGTCGCCCATCCTCTATACAAGAAGATCGTCGGCCGTACCTACAAGCTGAAGGCTCACGATGAAAACAATGCCTGCGGTATCGGCGATACCGTGAAGGTGATGGAGACCCGCCCCCTGTCCAAGGACAAGCGCTGGCGCGTGGTCGAGATCATCGAGAAGGCGAAGTAAGGAGGTGCCAGTATGATTCAGCAGGAAAGTTATTTGAAGGTTGCCGATAATACCGGCGCCAAGGAAATCAAGTGCATCCGCGTCCTGGGCGGCTCCACCCGGAAGTTCGGCAACATCGGCGACGTCATCGTGGCGTCTGTCCGTAAAGCCCAGCCCGGCGGCACCGTGAAGAAGGGCGAGGTTGTGAAGGCTGTTATCGTCCGCAGCGCCAAGGGCATCCGCCGCAACGACGGTACCTATGTCCGCTTCGACGACAACGCCGCTGTCCTGATCAAGGACGACAAGAACCCCAGAGGTACCCGTATCTTTGGGCCTGTGGCTCGTGAGCTGCGCGACAAGGATTACATGAAGATCCTGTCTCTGGCTCCCGAAGTGATTTGATGGAGGGCTCGAACAATGGCTATGAACATTAAGAAGGGCGATACCATCGTCGTCCTGTCCGGCAAGGACAAGGGCAAGCAGGGCAAGGTGCTTGGCACCGTGCCCAAGAGCAGCAAGATCGTGGCTGAGGGCATCAACATGGTGACCTGCCACGTCAAGCCCCGCCGTCAGGGCGAAGAGGGCGGCATCGTCAAGCGCGAGGCTGCCATCGCCGCCTGCAAGGTACAGGTGGTCTGCCCCAAGTGCAACAAGGGCACCCGCGTCGCCCACAAGATCGAGGGCGACAAGAAGATCCGCGTGTGCAAGCACTGCGGTGCAGAACTGTAAGAAAGGAGCACGTTAACAAATGGCTAGACTGAAAGAAAAGTACACCGCCGAAGTCGCTCCCGCTCTGATGAAGCAGTTCGGCTACAAGAGCGTCATGCAGATCCCCAAGATCGACAAGGTTGTCGTCAACGTAGGCTGCGGCGAGGCTCGTGAAAACGCAAAGGTGCTGGACAACGTTGTGGGCGATCTGGGCAAGATCACCGGCCAGAAGGCCGTCATCACCCGCGCTCGCAAGTCCATCGCAAACTTCAAGCTCCGTGAGGATATGCCCATCGGCGCCAAGGTCACCCTCCGCGGCGACAAGATGTGGGAGTTCCTGGATCGTCTGTTCAACGTGGCTCTGCCCCGTGTCCGTGACTTCAGGGCATCAACCCCAACGCCTTTGATGGCCGCGGCAACTATGCCATGGGCATCAAGGAGCAACTGATCTTCCCCGAGATCGAGTACGACAAGATCGACAAGATCCGCGGCATGGACATCATCATTGTCACCACCGCGCAGACCGATGAAGAAGGCCGCGCCCTGCTGCAGCAGGTTGGCGCTCCCTTCGCCCGCTAAGGAGGAAGACAGTAATGGCAAAGACTTCTATGAAGATCAAGCAGGCCCGCCCTGCCAAGTTCTCCACCCGCAAGTACAACCGCTGCAAGCTGTGCGGCCGTCCCCATGCTTACCTCCGGAACTACGGCGTCTGCCGTATTTGCTTCCGCGAGCTGGCGTACAAGGGCGAGATCCCCGGCGTGCGTAAGGCTTCTTTCTAAAAAAATGATATGGCGCAGCAAAAAAACCTTGACGAATGGAAATTTGTCTGGTATGCTAAAAAAATGGGGCATTTTTTAGGAAATGCGCCCATTGCGCCATGTTCAGAAGTGTTTTGAAGGAACCTGGCATTTCACTCTTTAACAAAGGTCTTTGATATGGGGCCTTGTTAATACGGATGGCGAAAGGTCATGACGAATTGGGCACCACGCGCGAGCGGACTGCTCCATTCGCCATGATACCTCGCTGCCGCAGCGGTCTTTGACCGCAACTCTATAAATAGGAGGAACAATCCATGCATATCACCGATCCTGTTGCGGATATGCTGACCCGCATCCGCAACGCCAACAGCGCCAAGCACGATACCGTTGATGTTCCCGCCTCCAACATGAAGAAGAGCATCGCTCAGATTCTGCTGGATGAGGGCTACATCAAGAGCTTCACCGTGGAGGACGACGGCCTGCAGGGCATGATCCACATCACGCTGAAGTACAACGCCGGCAAGGAGAAGGTCATCACCGGTCTCCGCCGTGTGTCCAAGCCCGGTCTGCGCGTCTATGTGGGCGCCGATGAGCTGCCCCGCGTGCTCCGTGGCCTGGGTATCGCCATCATCTCTACGTCCAAGGGCGTCATGACCGACAAGAAGGCCCGCGAGCTCCATGTCGGCGGCGAGGTCCTGGCGTTCGTCTGGTAAGGAGGGTATTTGAACAATGTCTCGAATTGGTAGAATGCCCATTACCGTTCCCGCCGGTGTCACCGTGAACATTGCCGAGGGCAATGTGGTCACCGTCAAGGGACCCAAGGGCGAGCTGACTCAGAGCCTGCGGCCTGAGATGATCATTAAGCAGGAAGGTACGACGATCACCGTGGAACGTCCTTCCGACGATAAGCTGCACCGCAGCGTTCACGGCCTGACCCGCACTCTGCTCCACAACATGGTCATCGGCGTGACCGAGGGCTTCAAGAAGGAGCTGGATGTTAATGGTGTCGGTTACCGTGTTGCCAAGGAAGGCACCAATCTGGTCATGAACCTTGGTTATTCCCACCAGGTGATCGTTCCTGAGATTCCGGGTATCACCATTGAGGTTCCGGGTCCCTATAAAATCATCATTCATGGATGCGACAAGCAGGCTGTCGGCCAGTTTGCTGCCGAGGTCCGCGAGAAGCGTCCTCCCGAGCCTTACAAGGGCAAGGGCATCAAGTATACGGACGAGGTCATCCGCCGTAAGGTTGGTAAGACCGGCGCCAAGAAGTAAGGAGGTGTGCCGATATGATTACTAGACCGAATACCAATAAGCAGCGCATGAAGCGTCATAAGCGTGTTCGCGCTAAGATCTCCGGCACTCCCGTGTGCCCCCGTCTCAACGTGTTCCGCAGCGAGGCCAACATCTATGCCCAGATCATCGATGATGTAAACGGCGTGACGCTGGTTTCCGCTTCCTCTCTGGACAAGGCCATCGAAGGTTACGGCGGCAATGTGGCCGCTGCCACCGCTGTTGGCAAGCTGGTTGCTGAGCGTGCTCTGGCCAAGGGCATCGAGACCGTTGTTTTCGACCGCGGCGGTTACCTGTACCACGGCCGTGTGCAGGCTCTGGCTGAGGGCGCCCGTGAAGGCGGCCTGAAATTCTAAGGGAGGAGGAAACGAGAAATGGCAAGATTTGAAAAAGAGCAGAGCGAGTATATCGAGAAGGTCGTTTACCTCAACCGTGTTTCCAAGACCGTCAAGGGCGGCCGTGTCATGAAGTTCTCCGCGCTGATGGTCGTGGGTAACGGCAAGGGCAAGGTCGGCTATGGTCTGGGCAAGGCCGCTGAGGTTCCTGAGGCAATCCGCAAGGGCCTCGAATCCGCCAAGAAGAACATGATCACCGTGACCATGTCCGGCAGCACCATTCCTCATGAGACCATCGGTGAGGCTGGCGCAGGCCGCGTGCTGATGAAGCCCGCTGCCCCCGGTACCGGCATCATCGCCGGCGGCGCTGTGCGTGCCGTCGTCGAAGCCGCAGGCATCAAGGACATCCGTTCCAAGTGCCTGCGTTCCAACAACCCCAACAATGTCGTCGCTGCCACCTTCCAGGGCCTGAAGAATATGCGCGGCCCTGAGGATGTCGCCCGGATCCGCGGCAAGAGCGTCGAAGAGATCGTGGGTTAAGGAGGCGCTGAATTATGGCTAAGAATTTAACGATCAAGCTCGCTAAGAGCCTGAATGGCCGCCTGGAAAAGCAGGTTGCCACCGCACATTCCCTGGGCCTGCGTAAGATCGGTGACATCACCGTGCAGCCCGACAACGATCAGACCCGCGGCAAGATCGCCAAGATCGGCTATATGCTGCAGGTTACCGAAGAGCAGTAAGGAGGACGGAATCATGAAATTGAGCGAACTGTCTCCCGCTGAGGGCTCCGTCCGTCAGGCATACCGCAAGGGCCGGGGCGCCGGCAGCGGCAACGGTAAGACCGGCGGCCGCGGCCACAAGGGCCAGAAGGCCCGTTCCGGCGGCAAGATCCGTATCGGCTTCGAAGGCGGCCAGATGCCTCTGGCTCGCCGCATCCCCAAGCGCGGCTTCAACAACATCTTCGCAAAGCCCCTGGAGATCATCAACCTGAGCGCCCTGAACGCCTTTGAGGATGGTGAGGTCGTCAACGCCGAGGCTCTGCTGGCCAAGGGCATTCTGTCCAAGTGCGAGTATGGCTTCAAGGTTCTGGGCAACGGCAAGGTGACCAAGAAGGTCACTGTCAAGGCTTCTGCTTTCTCCGCTTCTGCCAAGGAGGCTATCGAGGCAGCTGGCGGAAAGGCAGAGGTGAAGTAAAATGATCCAAACTATTCGCAAGGCATGGGGCATCCCCGAGCTGCGGAAAAAGATCATCTTTACTCTCCTGATCCTTCTGATTTTCCGTCTCGGCAACGCAATTATGGTGCCGTATATCAATACGGACGCCCTGAAGCTGCAGATGGATCTGTGGGGTACCGGCCTGCTGGGTCTGTACAACGTGATGAGCGGCGGCGCATTCGGTACGGCTACCGTATTCGCCCTGAGCATCCAGCCCTATATCAACAGCTCCATCATCATTCAGCTGCTGACGGTTGCAATCCCCGCTCTGGAGCGCCTGGCCCGTGACGGCGGTGAAGAAGGCAAGAAGAAGATTCAGTCCATTACCCGTTACGCCACGGTGGCCATCGCCATTCTTCAGGCCATCGGCTACTACTTCATGATGAAGAACTACAGCCTGCTGGAGCAGGACGGTATCTGGGTGGCGCTGGTTATCATCGTGACCCTGATCGCAGGTTCTTCCTTCGTGATGTGGATGGGCGAGCAGGTCACCGAGTTCGGTGTGGGCAACGGCATTTCCATCATCCTGTTTGCCGGTATTCTGGCCCGGATCCCCAACATGATTTCCAGCATGATCGACGGCGTCCAGAGATGGTCCGCCATCAAGGCCGGTACCCTGACTGTGGACACCCTGACCGCTGCCGGTTACACCGACACGCAGGCACAGGCCTATCTGGACAGCGCACTGTCTCCCTGGGGCATCGTGCTGCTGATCATCGGTATGCTGGCTCTGATCATGTTCATTGTCTTTATCAATGATGCTGAGCGCCGCATTCCCGTGCAGTATGCCAAGCGTCAGGTGGGCCGCAAGATGTACGGCGGCCAGAGCAGCACCCTGCCCATGAAGGTGAATATGTCCGGCGTTCTGCCTGTCATCTTCGCCCAGAGCATTGCTTCTCTGCCCATCACCATCTGGACTTTCATCGGGATCCCCAAGGAAGGCACTGTGTCCTACAGCATTTATAACGCCATTGATACCAAGTCCGTCATCTACATGGTGGTGTACTTTATTATGATCATTGGCTTCAGCTATTTCTATTCCAGCATCCAGTTCATCCCCGTGGAGATCGCCAACAACCTGAAGAAGAAGCAGGGCGGGTTCATTCCGGGCTTCCGTCCCGGCAAGCCCACCGTGCAGTTCATTCAGAAGGTTCTCAATAAGGATCACCCTGTTCGGCGCTATTTATCTGGGCATTGTTGCAATCTGCCCCTGATCGTAGGTAAGATCATCAACAACGGATCTCTGGCCATCGGCGGCACTTCCGTCATCATCGTAGTCGGTGTTGCTCTGGAAAACCGTGAAGGCTCTGGAGAACCAGATGCTGATGCGTCAGTATAAGGGCTTCCTGGAATAATCGAAAGGCGCATTTATCATGAAAATGATTCTTTTAGGCGCCCCAGGTGCCGGTAAGGGCACGCAGGCTGAGCGTTTGGATTCTGGAAAAGCTGATCCCCACCATTTCCACCGGCAACATCCTCCGCGCCGCCGTCAAAAACGGTACGCCCACGGGCCTTCGTGCCAAGGAGTATTCATGGACGCCGGCCAGCCTGGTGCCCGATGAAGTCATCATCGGCATCATCCAGGAGCGTCTGCAGGAGTCCGACTGTGCCAACGGCTACATTCTGGACGGGGTGCCCCGCACCATCGCCCAGGCCGAGGCCATGGAGACAGGCCGGCATCAATTAGCTTCGATGCAGTGGTGGCCATCGAGATCCCTGACGAGAAAGATCGTTGCTCGGATGGGTGGCCGGCGTGTGTGCGAGCACTGCGGCGCCAGTTATCACATCGTGAACATTCCTCCGAAAACGGAGGGCGTGTGCGATGTGTGCGGCGGCAAGCTCGTGCAGCGCAAGGATGATAACCCCGAGACGGTCCGTGACCGGCTGGAGGTTTATCATAGAGACAGAACCTCTGAAGGGCTTTTACGAGGCCCGTGGGATTCTGAAAACTGTGGAGGACCAGTCCACTGTGGACTGGGACCACGCAGGCGATCCTGCGTGCGCTGGGAGTTGACCGCATGATCACTCTGAAATCCGCGCACGAGATCGAACTGATGCGCCGGGCGGGAAAGATTACCGCGGCTGCCCGTGCTGTGGCACGGGATATGGTAAAACCCGGCGTAACAACCCAACAAATTGACAAGGCAGTCCATAAGTTCATCACCGAGCAGGGGCGATCCCCTCGTTCCTGCACTACAATGGCTATCCCGCCAGCGTATGCGTCTCCGTCAACGACGAGATCATCCACGGCATTCCCGGTCCGCGGGTATTGCAGGAGGGGCGATGTCGTCAGCGTGGACGTGGGCGCCTACATCGGCGGCGTCCATGGCGACTGCGCCGGCACTTACCCCTGCGGGAAGGTGTCCGACGAGGAGCATGCGGCTGATCCGTGTGACCCAGGAGAGCTTCTTTGAGGGGCTCAAATACGCCAGGGAGGGCTATCGCCTGTCCGACATCTCCGCCGCCGTCCAGGCCTATGCGGAGAGTCAGGGCTACAGCATCGTCCGGGAAGTATGTGGGTCACGGCATCGGGCGCTATATGCACGAGCCGCCCGAGGTGCCAACTACGGCAAGCCCGGCCACGGCCCCCGGCTTCTGCGGGGCATGACCATCGCGGTCGAGCCCATGGTAAACGCCGGCTCCGCCGCCATTGTGCAGATGTCCGACGGATGGACCGTTCGCACAGCCGACGGCAAGATGCCGCCCACTATGAGAACACCGTTCTCATCACCGCCGGCGACCCGGAGCTTCTGACGGAC
>VOFC01006082.1_pt1 | contig 46142 bp, 69 predicted proteins | sample 5384161 | NCBI WGS metagenome assembly VOFC01 (sample SAMN12384722, study PRJNA508395) | human gut metagenome | isolation source: healthy gut B | host: Homo sapiens | reverse complement strand
GCCGCCCGGTTCAATGAGTTCATCACCAAAGTGCTGCTGTCCGGGGCCATGGACGGCCTGCTGCGGCACGATGTAAACGAAAAGGACATCATGTGGCTCTCGGGTCCCCGGTGCCTTTGAGATCCCCGTCATCGGCGGCGAAGATGGCAAGGGAGCGGCAAGTATGACGCCGTGATCTGCCCGGGTGCGGTCATCCGCGGCAGCACCAGCCACTACGACTATGTTCGCAACGAGGTCTCCAAGGGGGAATCGCCGCCGTTTCTCTGGAAAGCGGCGTGCCTGTTCTGTTTGGCGTTCTGACCACGGAGAATATCGAGCAGGCCATAGAGCGCGCGGGCACCAAGGCGGGCAACAAGGGCTACGACTGCGCGGTCAAAGCGCCATTGAGATGGTCAACCTGCCCCATGAGGATGCGCACCTCGCCGCCGCGCACCTTGGCAAACAGCTCCTTTTTTCTTTTGCTCGGTGTTGGCGGTGTGGATATAAGCGATCTCGTTTTCCGGAATGCCTATCTCAAGCAGCTTCCGCCGCAGATCGTCATACACATTGAAGCTGCCGTCCGCCTTGGGAGTAGACAGGTCGCAGAAAACCAGCTGCGTGCTGCGCTGTGCGGTACTCTCTGCCCATATCCGATAGACATTCCGGGCGCATACGGAAACCTTGCTGTTTTCATCGTCCGGTGCCAGAGAGCTTAGCAGCCGCATATCCAACGCCAGCTTGCGTCCGTCGTTGGTGATGCGCAGCATATTGTCGGTGCTGGGATCGACCACACGGGCGCGGACGCGCTCGGCACGCCCGCCAGTCCTGCAACAGCTTTCTTTTTTGCAGCTCGCTGGGGTGGATGACCTCGGTGTGGAAGTTGGCCTTTGGGACGGGCAGCTTCAGCATATCCGCCGTTTGCACATCCGCCACCATTTTGAAGGTCGCCATCAACTCCGGCAGATTGAAGAATTTTGCAAAACGGGTTTTCGGGCGATAGCCGCTGCCCTCCGGGGAAAGCTCGATGGCGGTAACGGTTTCACCGTAGTCGCTGGCCCAATCGTCGAAGTGGATAAGACCCATCTCCTGCAAGGTTTGATATTGCAAGTACCTCTGCACCGTATACAATTCCACCATACTGTTGGAGATCGGGGTGCCGGTGGCGAAGATAACACCGTGGCTGTCGGTCAGCTCGTCCAGATACTGACACTTGGCAAAGAGATCCGAGGACTTGCTGCGCTTCCGTCTGCGCGATACCGCCGACATTGCGCATTTTCGTCATCAAAAAGAGATTTTTGAAACTATGGCTCTCATCGATGAACAGCCGGTCAATGCCTAATTCTTCAAAGGTCACCGTGTCGTCCTTGATGCTCTGGTCGTTGAGTTTTTCCAGCCGCGCCTCCAGAGACTTGCGGGTGCGCTCCATCTGCTTGATCGTGAAGTTTTCTGCTTTCTGCCGCTTAGCGTCGCTGATGGCCAGCAGCACCTCGTCGATCTGCCGCTGCAAAATGGCCTGTTGCCGTTCACGGGACAGGGGGATCTTCATGAGCTGACTGTGGCCGATGATGATTGCATCATAATCTCCGGTGGCAATACGGGCACACAGCCTGCGGCGGTTGCGCTTTTCAAAATCGCGTTCGGTAGCTACCAAAATGTTAGCGGCTGGGTAGAGCTGAAGCCATTCTGCCGCCCACTGTTCCGTGACGTGGTTGGGCACCACGATCAGCGACTTGGTGCATAGCCCCAGACGCTTCATTTCCATAGCGGCGGCAACAATTTCAAAGGTTTTCCCTGCACCCACTTCGTGTGCCAACAGCGCATTGCCGCCGTACAATACATGGGCGATGGCGTTCACCTGATGCTTTCGCAGGCTGATCTCCGGGTTCATCCCCACAAAAGCGGATGTGGCTGCCGTCATACTCCCGCGGGCGGATGGAATTGAAGGTGTCGTTATAGATGCGGCACAGCCGTTCGCGTCGGTCAATGTCCTGCCACAGCCAATCGGCAAACTTGGACTTGATCAGCTCCCTGCCGATCCTGGGCGATGGCAGTTTCCTTCACATTCAGCACCGGCCGCTCCCTTGCCGTCCTCCACAACGGTATCGAACACCTTGACCACCCGCTGATTCAGCGTCTGCTCCAGGATGTGGTACGCCGTAATACGCTTGGTGCCGTAGGTGGTGACGGCTTTGATGTTGCCGCCATCCGTGCTTTTGTTGCTGATATTCCACTCGCCGCTGTATTCGGAGCGGACGACCCGCATTTTCTGCCTGGCGTATACGCTGGTACCGAACAGCTCGAACATAAACTGCTGATAGACATCGGTAGGCACCCACGATGCACCGATCCGCACACCGATCTCCGCAGCGGTCAGCTCTGTCGGCTGCACAGCTTCCATGGCGGAGAGATACCCGGCAAGCGCATCTTTCTTTTCGGCCGGCAGCGCTGCTTTTGCAGCGCCTGCAGCATACGCAGCTTTTTGCGCACATTGCCGGACAGAAATTCCTCGGCGGTGACATAGGGGTAGGCCGAAAGGTCAAGCTGCGCCGGGGAGACTTCCTCCGGCGTAAGGCCGCAGCGGATGTTCCGGTAGATGACCCCGGACAGCTCCTGCACCAGCTCGTCCTCGCTTTTCCCGGAGCGTTCCGACATAAAGCCGAGATCCACCTGCGCTTTTTCGGAGAGAGATACCGCCAGCGCCTCCGATGCCGTATCCACCTGCGCCACCGGCATATTGGGCCGGATGGTCCGCTTGGTGAACATATCCGCCTTGCGTGCAAAATTGCCCTCGTTGTCCAGAACCTCCAGCGAGCACAGCAGGGGATAGCTGCCGTCGTCCGAAAAGGCCAGATGGTTGCCACGGGTGCAGAGCCGCCCATATTTTTTCACATAGGCATCATACAGACCCAAGTTTTTCCTGCTCCCGCCAAATGATCTCGTCCGGGTGGTTTTCCATCTGATAGGCGATGAGTTGGCGGACGCAGTCCCGTAGCGCCATCATACCTCGCACCCGGTTCTCGGTGGTGAGCGGCAAATTGACCGGCTCCATGCGGCTGTCGATACGGAAATACAGCTTGCCGTCCACAGAGGCAAAGCTGTAATTACGCACATTCGGGTCGGCGGGACTGGATAAATCTTCCTCCTCCGGCCCTTCCTGCTCATAGGCGGGGAGCCGGGCGTGCAGTTCGGATACGGCCTTATTCAGCAGGGCGGCAAGGTCGTCCCCTTCACGGGGCCTGCACACGCTGTCCACACCGTATTGGGTGCTCTCCATGGCCATCTCGCCCAGCACCATTTCCGGATGCCGGACGAAATAGCTGTTCATGCGGATACCGTTTTCATCCGCGTCCAGATGCACCCAATCCGGCTCAATATCCACGATCCGGTCACGCTTTTGAAGAAAGAGGATGTCACTGGTGACCTCTGTTCCGGCATTGGCCTTGAACGCTGTATCCGGCAGTCGGATCGCTCCGATGAGGTCAGCGCGCTGCGCCAGATATTTGCGCACGGAAGGATCCTCCTTATCCATCGTGCCCTTTGAAGTGATGAAGGCGATGACACCGCCCGGCCGCACCTTGTCCAGCGTCTTGCCGAAGAAATAATCATGGATGAGCCAGTGGTGTTTGTCATAGCGCCGGTCAACGACCTTGAAATTCCCGAACGGCACATTGCCTACCGCCGCGTCAAAGAAGCTGTCCGGGATCTCCGCCTTTTCATAGCCGGTGACAGCGATCCGGCTGTTCTGATAAAGCTGTCGGGCGATGCGGCCGGAGATGCTGTCCAACTCCACACCGTAGGCTTTGCAGGCGTTCATGCTGTCCGGCAGCATTCCGATGAAGTTGCCGATGCCGCAGGCAGGCTCCAACAGATTGCCGCTTTCCAAACCCATCTGTGCCAGCGCCTTGTAGATGGCGTCGATGATGATGGGAGAGGTATAAAAAGGCGGTCAGGCTGCTGGCCCGCGCGGCGGCATATTCCTCCTCGGTGAGCAGCGCTTTTCAGCTCGGCATACCGGCTGTGTACTTTCATCGAAGCAATCGGCAAAGGCCGCCCCAGCCCACATAGAGGGAAAGGATCTCCTGCTCCTGCGGTGTCGCCAGCCGGTTTTCGCTTTCCACTGTTTGCAGGGTGCGGATCGCCGCCACATTGGACGCATACTTCTCCGCCTTGCTGCCCACGCCCAGCGCCCGGTCTGTGATGCGGAAGTCATGCCGTCGCTGGGCCGGTATCTCCGGGTGAAGCGGGGCAAAGCGCACACGCTCCTGTATGGGCTTCGGCGCGGGGAGAACGGTTTCTTCTTCGGCGGGTGATTCCGGGGCTGTCTCCGAAGTCGCCGTTTCCGCTGTGGGCGGTTCCAGCTCCATTCCTGGTTCCTCTGGCGGCAGTTCGGCAGGAAAATAATCCGTCCCACTTTCGCCGGAGACAACGACAGAAATGCCGAGCGATTTCAACTTGCCCCTGCACAGTTTCCAACGAAGATATGGGAAATCCGGCCATCAGATAGGAGCCGCTTCCGCTGACTCGACGTTTCGTTGTGGCATATCCGAATTGGTCATGCAGTGCATGGGCATCCTTTTCAAACGCCTCGTAGAAATCTCCAACCTGTATCAGTACCAGCGCATTCGGATATTGTGCGCTCAGGTGGTATATTGCTGCCAAACCGGGCTTGCTTGTGCCGTTGGCATTTGCAGCGGCTTTTCAAGGCCAAACACGGAATAGGTACCGTCCAGATAGGCACGCATGGCTTCTATGCCCTGCTTTCGCAGGGGTATAGTGCCGATCCTCCTGCCTTTTGTGGCTCCCCACGCAGGGAGCATATTCTGATAGATCTCCTGCACGCGGTCGGCGTCGGAGAGCTGAACGGTCACAGCCTTTACGCACTCCCAATAGTCCGCAATGGCGTTTTGCGAAAACGGCCGCACCACATCCTCCGGCGTATCCATGAAAAAGTTGACGATCTGCCGGGCCAGCTGTTCCCGCTCATACTCTCGGCATGGCCGCCCAGTCGGCATCGGAGAGGAATTTGTTCCGGGAGATCAGTTCTCCGATGCGTTTGGCTGCCTCCGGCCATTTCAGCGTGACCTTGGCATAGGGGTCCGTGATACTGCCGTGGCTGAACTCAATGCCCTTGCCACGGGTGTGGGTGAGATTGTCATTCCCGCCGCTAGTGACCGCTGTACTCGCCGTGATAATCCTTGAGGTATTTTTCACGCTCGGTCTTATCCTTGTGGGTGGCGTAAAAAGGCGTACACGCCGAGTCGATAGTCGGTGCTGTGATTGCCGCCGCGCAGCACCTTGTCCACCTCATCGGCGGAAATAAAAACTGCCGGTCGGGGAGCAAACCCGTCGGCAACAGTAAAATGCAGCGGCTCCCGCTGCAGGTCACGGAGCCGCTGCAATATCTCTTTCGGACGGTAGCCCCGGAAGCGCAGCAGGTCTTGCCCGGCGTCCAGCGCAGCGTTGAACGCTTCCCACTCATCCACGCATTTTTGCAGCGTATCCGGCTCGCAGAGAAGGCCATAAATCTGCTTCTGCACTTCCGGATAGCCGCCCTTGACGGAATGGGCCAGCATGGCCAGCGGCAGAAAGCCCGCGTCCCGTGCTTCCTTCGTTATGTCCCGGCTGGTATAGGCGATGCTGTCCGCCAGCTGCATCCGCTCGTAATGCTCGACTTCATCCAGTTCGCTCTGCGGCATATACCGCCCCAAATCCAACAGTTCCCGGATGCGCTTCGCTGCTTCCTCCCAGGAGATCAGTGTGGCATTGCTCCGCTGCGCCGTGCTGCCGCGGGCAATACGCATCCCCTCGGCGTCATACCAAAGCGAAACTTTCTCTCCGTCAAAATAGAAGCCTGCACCGTTTTCGCCATAGTGCTTTTGCAGAAATGCGGCGTTGTCCGGCTTATCCTTCATAAAGTAGGCGCAGATGATAAGACGGCTGTGCTCATCGTTCGCTCCTACACACAGGGCTTCATCCATGATCTGCTGCGGCAGCTTCGGATGGGAGAACAGCGGTGCGACCGTCCGGTTGGTCGAACGCAGGCATATCAAAAGCGTAAGCTGCTGTGATTCCATCGGCACAAACGGTTTGATCTCGGTGTTGACATAGTATTCCCGCCTGTCAATGAGCTGTGCCGTGAAGCCTGCCACCAGCTTCCACGAAAACACGCTTTCACTGCTACGGGACGGGAAGGCGCCTTCCCACATGAGCAGACCGTTTTTCCTGCGGACGTGATACCCAGCCGTGCTCCGTCTGCAAGGATCTCGGTGAAACGGTTCTTGATATGCCGAGCGGAGTATATTCGGCACGCTCGGCCTCGTCCGGATGTGACCGGAAAAACAGTTCGATCTGCGCCTTCTTGTAGATCAGGTCATCATTGCGGTTTTCGATGATGGCGAAAATTTTCTTTTCATCCAAAAAAGCGGGCAGCTCAGAGGTTGCTTCCTCCGCACTGTCCGCTTCTTCGGGTTCGGTGTTCAGCTGTAGATCAGCTCCGCCAGCACTGTCTCCTCGGCGGCGTTTCTCAGGTTGTTCATCAGCCCCACCCACTTCATCGGGTCGGCGGCTTTCAGCTCCTCCGTCACGCCCTCGGCCTGAGCCATCGCCGTCACCGTCTGTTCCACGCGCTGCCGCGCCGTCCGGTCGATCTCCGCCAGATGCTCGTTCAGCCTGCCCGATGTCAGCAGATTCGTGAACAGCACCTTCCGGTGTTCTTTCAGATACTTCCGGCGCAGCAGGCCGTATTTCCCAAGGGCCGTCTCCGGCTCCTGCGGCGGCAGCAGATCCGGCAGCCGGTAGCCGTCCTTCATCGTGTAGGTCAGTTCATGTTTTCGCTCCTTTCAGCCTGTGGTTTTGTTTGCTCGTGTATAGGATACGCAGTTTCCGCAGGCGGCGCAACTGTGCGAATTTGCTTTTGGCGGCTTTGGACCGTCCGGGCAATGGCACGCAGACCGCTTTCGGCAATATCCCGTGTGGCCACGCCCAAGGCGTTCATGGTCTCCGGCGTGTTGAAATTGAACACATCGGAGAAATCCTCCGGTTCAAAATACGCATCCGGTTCCAGACCGCAGCGGCATAGCAGCATATAGGCCGTGCTGTTTTCCAGCAGGCGGCGAGTAGAGCACCTTCACATTCAGCTCGTCCAGTTCCTCCAGAAAGCTGCCGTCCCGGCTCTGCTGCAGGTCTGCGAGATAATCCACCATGTTATCTGTAACGGCATTTCCCATAGCGGATACGATGGCGTCCCCCAGCATCTCCTTCTGGGCCAAAGCACCAAACCGATGCTCCAGCGCCTCCACGATCTCCGGCTCCTGTTCGGCGGACACCTGCCACAGGGGTACAGGGCGGTGAAAGCGGCCCTCATGGGTGTCGGAAATGTCAAAATAGTATTTCAGTCGTGCCCGGCCGGGGGTATCCCGGTCAAACACGGCGATGCCGGTGGAACCCGGATCGACCCAGCGGTCGAATCTGCGGTTCCAGTGCTCCATTTCCAGAACGGCTGTGGCGTCCGGGCGCTGGGCGTGTACCAATACCTGCTCCTCGAAGTGCAGCTTATAATTCCGGCAGGCGGAGCGCAGGAACGCCGTCCATCTGTCCCCACGGGCCAGTTCGGACAGCTCCTGCCGGTAAACCTCGGTGATCTCCTGAAATCTGCGTGCCATAGGCCCTCCTATCGTTCTCTCGGCTTCTCCCGCTCCTTTTTCGGCAGGTAGTTGTCCATATACGTCTCGCATCGTACAGGGCTCGCCGGTGTAGTTCCAATCCTTCTCCGGGTCGATGCTCCGGTAGGCGTTGTTATTGTACTTGTTCGGCTCCAGCTCGATGGGCGTTGCGGACAGCAGCGTACCCCAATGGTTGACCATGACCCAGCGGCCGATCTCCACGGGAAGGCCGCACTGGTCATCATCGTTTCGCACCTCATAGAGGTACAGCCCCTTGGGTACGGTGCTGCGGTCTACCCGCAGGCCGGTAAAGAGCATGGGGTGGCCCAACACTTCCACCAATTCAAAGCGTTCTTTTCTTGCGTCAATGGTCATAGCGTTCTCCTCCTTTTAACGTTCCCGCACCGCTTCCCGGCTGGCCGGAAACCGCCAGCCGTAGACCCGCCCGATCTCGTCGCCCAGGCGCTTGGTCACACGGGTCACGTCGCTGCGGGTGGCAGTACCGCTGTATAGCTTTTCTTTCAGCCGGTCGATCTGTGCTTCGCTGGCATTCTCCTTATAGGCACGGTAGAGATAATGGTTCGTGCCGTCGTGATGTACGGCATCGCAGCGCAGATCGCCCAGCCGGTCTACATACCATGTGGAATAGTCCATCTTGGAATACAGGCAATCGCGGATATTGCCGCTTTTGATCTCGGCATAACCGGGATACCGCCCATCCCATCGGCCGATGTCTGCGATCAGCAGAATGGGGCGGGAGAGCTGAATGTTCAGATTGCACCGCTCGTCATCGAGATAGTCGTTGTTCTGCTCGACCATCAATTCCATCCGTTCCTGCTCGGAAAGCTCGGGGTACTGTTCCTCCAGATCGCCCCTCCAATCCTCGTAGTCCGGATCGCTGCTCCAGATAATATGTTTCTGCTCGGTCATCGTGCGTCACCTCGGTCTTTCTCCCGGCGCTTTAACGGCTGTCCCTGTGCATCGTAGTTGGCGGGATCGGCAATGGGCTTGTCAAAGCCGAACATGGAGCCGCCCTTCATGGCCTCCTCCTGCGCACGGGTCACGCCCAGCTTGCGGTTATATTCCTCCACGATGGCACGGGCTTCCTCCTTTGAGGTGTGGGGAATGTCCGTCTTGTAATAGCCGGTTTCGCCCCGTTTCAGGATCACCACATTTCCGGTGTCCAGCAGGAGAGAGTAGCACTGCTTCGGGAGTGACGAGCGAAGCGGCACGAAGGTGCTGCCGTCTGCTCCATCTGCTGGGCAAACTGCACCATGCCATACAGATGCCCGCCCGTGCCGATTTCGGCCCGGTGGTCGTCGATATACCGGCAGATGTGGTCATGCTGCGTGCCATCCGGCCTGAGTCACACGGATGCTGTCCCCATCCGGGATGCGGAACAGGTCCTTCCCGCTGCGGGTCCACAAAGCAGATGCCACGCTCGGCGTTTTTCCAAATGCCGGTCCAGTGCTTCCCGGCGATAGCAGTAGACATACAGGTTATAATCGCCCTGCATGGGATTCAGCCGCAGCAGATAGGCATACTCCGGTGTATCCACCCGGAATCCGTACTGCGGAATAAAATCCTCGGCAAACACGCTTTCTCTATGCTCATAGCAGTACCGGGAAAGGCTGCTGCGGTTTTTGAAAATGCCGTCATAGCGTTCCTCAAAGCGCAGAGCGTTGATGAGATCGTCAAACTCGTCCTTGAACGCCTGCGTTTTCAGTTCTGGGCAATGATCCCACCATGAGGTGAAAAAGCCGTTGCCGCTTCTGTCCATATCGCCCCGCAGATGACCGATGCAGCCGGTCTGTTTGTCGAGTTGCTGGCTGCCGGTATAACAGTAGCTGCGCTCCGCCGGGGCCATGATCTTGATTACATAGTCCATTACCGTTCACGCTCCTTTGCCGCTTTTGCCTCCCGTACAGAGAGCCGTTCCTGCCGTGCTTGCCAATAGGCCGGGTTCCAGCGCTGCAGGCTCCGGTCAATGCAGGCTTCATATTCACCGGGGCGGAAGTAGTTATCCGTCCGGGGTGCAATGATACCGCTGTCCATCAGTTCCCGCAGGACCACCGGCGCATCGCAGTCCTCCTCAAAATTCAGATACCCGCCTGCCTGAAAGCCGACGGCCTGGGCCTCCGGGGACAGCAGCTGCCGAGCTGCGTCGATTTGGGCCATGATCCCTCCGTGGCCTGCTGTGGACACACTATACACACCGGGACAAAAAGTGTCGCAGCGCACAACAAGGCCCCAAGGGGAATCACTCGGTTCTCGATACATCATCGCTCACGCTCCTTCTGCAAGGATGAAATAGAAAGCTGCTGCGCTTCTGCCGCAAATCGCTGCTCCAATCGTTCCACGCTCCAATCCTTCTTGAATTGCCCCAGCGGGCCGGGACCGAACTGTGCCAACGCACGTTTGTCCATTTCCCGCAGCCGCTCCCATAACTCCGGGTGATACTGCCGGAGCTTTCGCAGTTCACCGATGCCCTGCAACGGGCAGCACCAGCAGGAACAGCGGCGGTAGATCTGATACAGTCCGCCAAAATCGTAGCCACGGTCATAGCAGATTCGCAGGGCTTCTTTCTCCGTGATTCCCCAATCCATCAGCGGATAGCGCTCATTTTTGATCCGCTTCGGCTCATCTGCGGCGATCCCCACATAACTCACGGCCTTGTATTGTCCTTTCAGCCGGTTGATCTCCTTATGGATGAGATGTGTTTTCAGTTGCCCCGTACACCAGCGCACACGGGGACCGGGCCAGCCGTTTCCGTATAGAGAAACACCCAGCCGCTGCCGGTTTTCAATGCTGGCCGGTCGCTGCTTCTTTTCCTCAAACATTAGCCACTCAAAGCCCTTTGGATGGCGCAGCCACGTCAGATGCAACCCTCGCTCTGCAAACAGATAGTCGTCCAGCTTTTGTAAATGCTCATACATTTCCGGGAATTCCATGCCCGTATCTGCTGTCAGGACCGCATCAATCGGCAGTCCTCGCTCAATCATGAGCAGCAGCATAGCGGTGCTGTCTTTGCCGCCGGACAGGGATACCGCATGGAACAGTTCCTTTTCTTCCGTTTGATTGCTCATACCCATTCCGTCTCCTTTCGCTTCGGTATGTAAAAAGGGGGCGGCCAATGCGGCCGCCCCCTTGGGATTCGTTTTTTGAAAATGCAGGAGTGCAAACACAAGACCGACACTGCGACGATTTGTTCCACTCCATGAAACTGCCCCCACACTGAATGTCCAGCATGGGGGGCAGCGTTTCCAGCACTACCTTTTGTTTCAACTTTTCCTCTATTGTTTCGGCGCAAAATGAAACTTGTCATGTGGTAGTGAAACATTCAAATAAGCAGTATCCCGACAGCATGTTAATGAATACCCGTCTGCTGTTATCGGTTCGCATTAAAAAGTGCTTTTCAGTCCAAGGGGGGCGGCCAATCCGACCGCCCCCTTGACGCTTATTTTTTGCGCTTGCGCATCAGCAGTACAGTCACAGCGCCGATGCAGGAAAGGCCCAGCAGGCCCATCCACAGCGCCGCATGGCTGCTATCTCCGGTCTGCGGCACCTCCGGCGTGGGCTTCTTTTCGTTGTGCATCTCCACCTCCGTTACGGCTCCCTCGTAAACGGATGCCATCTTGTCAGCCGGGAGGAGATACCCGTCCGAACTGCCGTCCCGCACCTCGGACACGGTGTAATCCCCGATGCGCAGACCCTCGATGAAAATGACACCCTCTGCATCGGTCTGGAGCACCTGGTCATAGCCGTTGGCCCCGGTAACACGGAAGGAAAAGCCCGCCAGCTTCCCATCCGAGGAGGTCTTGACGATCCGGAGCGACCCCACCTGCGCCGCATTGAGAAAGCCCTTTCCGGCTTCATTTTCCACGGTCACGGTTTCGCCGTCCGTGGTGATGGCAAAATAGTAGGCGCTCTCGTCCAGATAAAAGCCCTCCGGGGCCTTGGTTTCCTTTGCAAAATAACCGCCGTAGCAGAGGCCGGTCAGGGTGTACTCGCCGCCGCCCAACTCTTCCATCGTGCCCAGCAGTTCGTCCTCAGCATCCAACTCCTGATTGTGATTGCTGTCACGGTAGACCTCAAACACGGCTCCCTCCAGCTTGTTTTCCGGGTAGTCCTTGTCCACCTTCGTGAGGGCCACGCCGCCCTGGATGACCTGCTCGGTCACGTCCAGCGCAATGGGATTATATTCTGCCGTATAGTGCTGCGGCTCTGCGCCGACCGGGTACACGGTATCATCCAGCAGATAGCCCTCGCTGGGGGAGAGCTCCCGGATGGTCCAATCGTTGCCGCAGGCATAATCCGTGGTAGTGAATTGTCCGCTTTCGTTGGTGGTGTAGGTGTCTACCAGTTCCTCACCTTTGAAAACGCCGTAGACAGCACCGGCAAGGGTTGCGTCTCCCTGCGGCAGACCCGTTTCGGCGTCCCGCTTGGTGACGGTGGCGCTCCACTTTTTCAGCACATTGCGGACCTCCGCCTGCGTGACCGTGTTCCACTCCACCGCTGTTGTCTGGTCCTCCGGGACAACATAACGGATGTCCGTATCCACCTCGGAGAGGATGTAGTCCGTGCCAATGAGCACGTCGGAGAACACAGCTTTTCCGTTGCTGCCGGTCACGGCGTATTCGTCCACCGGAAGCCCGGCAAGGGATGTGCCGGTCAGATGGAACTTCACGCCCTCGTTCAGGCCGTCCTCGGCGGTCTTGACTACCTCCAGACTGCCCCCGTTTCAGCCTGTTGTAGAAGGTCACGGTGGCAATTTGACCGGAGATCACAGTCACTTGGCGCACCTCCTGGGGTTCATACCGGTCGCTGCTCTGCTCCGTCACGGTGTAGACGCCGGGGTGGAGATCATCGAGCTGCATTTCGCCGTCTGCGTTGGTCGTCACGGCCTGCTCCGTGCCGTTGCCGGAAACGGTAAAGGAGATGCCGGACACCTCGCCGTCCTCACTGGTTTTGACGATCTTGATGCTGCCATAGCCGACTCTCAGGTGCAGATAGGCGTACATGGGGTCGCTGACGGTATCCCGGAAGGTGACGACATCCTGCATGGTGCCGTCGGGGCCATAGTGGCCGTCGCTCCAGACCACCACGCCCTGCCGGGTGTTGTTTCTGACGGCGGTGATCGTCACGCCGTCTGCGGGAGCCGTCTCGGCGGAGATGGTCAGGTCGTTCCCATCGACTGCAAAGGTCATATCCGACTGGGCCGAAGAGAAAGCATATTCGCCCAGAACGCCGTTGGTGTCCGTCAGGGTAGCTGTGTAGCGGCCGCCGTCCCAACTCAGTTCAACCGTCTGTGCAGCTTCCTCACTGCGGTCCATGAAGCTGGGGACGACGGTGTGCTTTTTCACGCTGGCCTCGATGCTGGCGTAGTAGGCAGAGAACCGACTATAGAGCGGATGGGAGGTGCGGTAGACGGATTTTACGGCATCGGCGCTGCCGGGGTCAACGTGGTTGAAGTCCGCATCCCGCTCCCCGACAACCGTTTCCCACACCAGCACCTGCGTGGCCATCATGTGGGCCAGCTTGTCGGCGTCGGCATCATTCTGAGAGCGCCAGTCGAGGGAGAGGTTTCCCTGATAGCCGTATTGCATGATGCGGCCGAGGAGCGTTTTCATGGTTCGGCCATCAATGGTGCGGTTATATTCGGCGGGGAAGGTGTCCCAATAGTCCTCCCCATAGCTTTCGTAAGAACGGTACAGGTTGCGGGGAACGCCCGGTTCGATGCAGTAGCAGGCAGGGCCGTCGAAGGAGCCGATGGTGTGCAGCGTGGTCATCCATGTTGCCTCGCCGGATGTCCAGCCGTTCATGTAGTGCAGCTCGTCGTGGCCCCAAGTGCCGCTGTAATCCAGATTGGCGTCGCCGTCTCTGGGGAATGCCACCGAGTACGAATCTGCAGTTTCTCCGGTGAATGCGGCGGCAAAGGCTGTCACGCCGCTGCCGAGAATGGCGGTGAAGCAGATCAGCAGGGCCAACAGCCCGGAAATGCTTCTGCGATAGAGTTTTTTCATTTGCTTTACCTCCTGAGAGTAAAATAAAAAGCACCATCCGAAAAAGGATGCTGCTTTCTGTACGGTATGGACTTGTGAGATAATCTTTTTTCAGCCGGTACAGCCGGTAGGAAGGGGGGTGAGGTGTGGAGAGGGGGAAGCGGCAAAACCGCCCCCGGTACCCGGCCTGTCCGATGGGCAGACTTTCCCCTGGGCGGAAGATTCAGCGTTCCATCTCTCTTTGCCGCTTTCTGTAATAGTCCAGTGCCTTGATGATCGTATCCTCCATAGTCCGTGCGGGCGTCCCCGGCTTGAAATACTTGCTGATACGCTCCTTGGGTATCCGAAATTGTTCCTTCTGATTGGGCTTTTCCTCCGCCATGATGGAGCGGATCACCGCCTCCGACAGCTTCCCTTCCCGGCTGAAGGACTTCATCTTGATGGCCTGCGCCAGCGATGGGGTGCAGTCTGCGTGGCCCATCGCATCATAGAGGATACGCTGTTCCTTTTCGGCAAGGTAGGACAGCTCCACAGCAGGACGGAAGGCGATTTTGCTGTCATCCACCATCGCCAGAATCTCCGGAAGCAGGTAGGTGAGACGGATGTAGCGACGAACTTGCTCATAACTATCACCTGCTGCTTTACCGATGATCGCAGACGACAAGGCATCTTTTCCCTTTAACTTCTCCACCACTGGTGTAGAAGTTAAGTCTGTCCGTTTTCCCTGTCTCCGCATGGCTTCCAGCTTCATTCTATACGCAAACGCCTTTTCTGACGGCAGGACCTTTTCCCGCTGGAGGTTGCTGTCCACCATGACGATGATCGCTTCATCATCCGTCAGGTCCCGCACGATGCAGGGGAGGGTATTCAGACCCGCCAGCCTGCTGGCCAGCTTACGCCGGTGTCCCGACACCATCTGATAACTGCCGTCCGCCAGCTGGCGCACAAGCCCCGGCACCAGAACGCCGTGCAGCTGCACGCTCTCCATCATTTCCATCATGGCATCGTCCTGCCGCACCTTGAAGGGGTGGTTCGGGAAGTCGCCGATCTGGTCCAGCGGAAGGTCCAGCACCACATCCCGCTTGGCTGCGTCCCGCTGCTCCTGCGTGGTGAACAGACTATCGAGTGATGTCAGCAGGCCGGATGCGTTGCTTTTCGCCAATGCGTTCCACCTCCTTCACCAGCGTGCCGTAGGCTCTGGCGGCACGCCCGTTCGGCTCATGCCGGAAAATGCTCTTGTCCGCTGTGCTGATCTCTGCCAGCCGCACGGTGGACGGAATGACAGCTTCCAGCACAGGCAGGTATTTGCCGAAATTCTCTTTGACCCCGGCCACGATGTCTCTGCGGAAGTTCGTGTCATTGGCCATCGTCAGAAATACGCCGCCAATTTTCAGCTTGGGGTTGATCTGCTGACGGATGCTCTGCACCGTGCCCACAAGCTCCGTCATATCCTCGGCGGCCAGATAGTCCGCCTGCACGGGGATGAGCACATAGTCCGAAGCCGACAGGGCATTGATGACCAGCATCCCCAGCGACGGGCGGCAGTCCAGCAGCACATAGTCGTAACTTCCCTTGATGCCGTCCAGATAGCGCTTGAGCACGGTTTCCCGGCTCATAACATTGACCAGCCCCACCTCTACCGCCGACAATCTACGGTTGGCGGGAACGAAGTCAAAGCCCTCCGGGTGGTGCAGAATTTCCGGATGCTCCGACCCGCTCTGGTTTTTGCACGACGGCGTTCATCTGCTCGGATAGGGTGTGGGGCAGGTCGTGGGGCCTGCGCTGGCCCAGCATCTTTGTGAGATCTCCCTGCGGGTCCACATCCACCAGCAGGACCTTCCTGCCATCCATAGCCAGCCCCGCACCGATGCAATAGACACTGGTGCTCTTGCCGACGCCGCCCTTTTGGTTGGCGACGGCGATCACTTTGCAATTTGCCATTTGGGGTTCCTCCTTTTCATAAATTTAGCCGCCCGGAAAATCGGACGGCTATGTAATGATGGGTATAGAAAGACCATTCACTGTTTGACAGCTACATGGTTCCCTTTATGTGATGCTACTCGAAAAGAAAAAGCGTCAATTTATAATTGCATCTCTCTTGAAAAAGTGTCACGCCTTGGGTATAATAACCTTGGAAAACGTACAGGATAGGCGTGGAGGTGCTGATGATGCTAAAAAGGAAAATTGAAAAAGAGATCATGCACTGGATCGAGAGCAGCGACAAGGCTTTGCTGATCTATGGTGTCCGTCAGGCGGGAAAGACGTTTATTATTCGGGAGTGTCTTAAAGCGGCGGGGTGTGACTATATCGAGTTCAATCTCATACGGCAGCCGGAAATCATCGAGATTCTGGCCGGTGCAACAAGCATCGATGACCTGATCCTGAAGCTATCCCTGTACAGCGATCAGAAAATCGTCCCCGGCAAGACCGTCTTTTTCTTTGATGAGATTCAGAAATACAAGGAGATCGTCACGAAGATCAAGTTTCTCGTGGATGATAAGCGATTCCGGTACATTCTGTCAGGCTCACTGTTGGGTGTGGAGATCGTGAATCTGAAATCCGCACCGGTCGGCTATTTGCAGACACTCACGATGTACCCGCTGGACTTTGAAGAGTTCCTGCAAATCTTCCATGTTGGCCAGCCCGTATTGGATACGCTGCGGAAGGCGTTTACATCCAAAACGCCCGTAGAGGAAGTCATTCACGGGAAAATCATGGAGATGTTCAATCTCTATCTGATTATCGGCGGTATGCCTGCTGCGGTGGAAAAATACCGGACAACCGGGAGCATTGATGATGTGATGGATGAACACAGAGCGATCATCGAACAGTATAAACTGGATTTTACGCAGTACGAAGCGGAAAACCGCAAACTGCTCCTCACGCACATTTATGAACTCATCCCGGCCGAACTGAATGAGAAGAACAAGCGATTTATGATTGCGGACGTCAAGAAAGGCCTGCGCTTTGATCGGATTGAGGACAGCTTCACATGGCTTTGGAAAGCCGGTGTTGCATTGGGTGTGTTCAACACAACGGAACCTACGGTGCCGCTCATGCTGAATGAAAAAAGCACGCTGTTCAAGCTGTTCCTGTCAGATGTGGGACTGCTCACCACCATATATGGAAAAGCCTGCAAGCTGAAAATCGTCACCAAAGAGAAAGATGTCAACAAAGGAGCCGTCTATGAGAATGTGGTGGCTCAGGAACTTCATGCCCACGGATACTCCCTGTATTATTATAACAGCAAGAAAAAGGGGGAGCTTGATTTTGTTGTCGAGCAAGCAGGGCGGGTCCTTCCCATTGAAGTGAAGAGCGGAAAGGACTACGAAAAACACTCGGCGCTGGACAATGTGATGGCGGTTCCGGAATATGGGATTCAAGAAGCCTATGTACTCACAAATGATAACGTAAAGACTGACGGAAAGCTGACCTATCTCCCCATTTACATGGTCATGTTCCTGCAAGACGAACCGATTGGGTTTATCGACATTTCTGTGGATAAATTCAAGCTGTGAAGTGTTGGAACTGGAAAATACAAGGAACGCACTAAATTTTCTGCATGGGAATTCCCTCGCAAATTTAGCCGCCCGGAAAATTGGACGGCTATGTAATGCGCTTGGGTATGAAAAAAGCCACACAGTCTTTCCTTTCAAAACTGTGTGGCTTGCCTTATGTAGTTATCAGGCACGGACCCGTTTGAGTTTTGCATCCACCAGAAGCAAAATCACCTCGACCACGATGTCGGCATAACGCCCTTGGCGGATGAGCTTGTTCTTGAGACGGATGAGCGCATCCAGGGTTAAGCTGTATTCGTCCTCGCTGAGATAGAGCGTGCAGTATTTTCGTTTCATGTGTCAGCCCTCCTTGTGGCATCAGTATAGCAAACTGCGATGAGTTCATCCATTCTGCAAATAGCGTTTGAAAGGAGAAAAACGATAAAGTTCATTCGGCTTGGTCAAACCGTTTCAAACCGTGCCAAAGCCATTATTTCCGAAAAGGCGGGGCACAGCATTCATTTTTTATGCAGAGGCGACCTGCTCCGGATGACCGCATGAGCGCCCTCGAAAATTAACCCATCCGTTAACAGTTTCGGGGTCAAAAACGGCATTTAGCCCATCGTTAACATGTAAAAATCACGTCAAACCTTGTCAAATTCTATCAGATTTTTCGAAAACGGAACAAATGCTGCGGATATAAGAAAATCCCGGAAAACTCTCGTTTTCCGGGATTTTGATTGCTTTGAAATTGCGAAATCGACCGAAATCAGCGCTTGCTGAACTGAGGTGCACGACGTGCAGCCTTGAGGCCGTACTTCTTACGTTCCTTCATTCTGGGGTCGCGGGTCAGGAAGCCGGCCTTCTTCAGAGCGGCACGGAACTCGGGGTTTATCACCAGCAGAGCCCGGCTGATGCCGTGACGCAGGGCGCCGGCCTGGCCGGAAACGCCGCCGCCTTCCACGGTGGCAACGATGTCCACCTTACCCAGGGTATCGGTGGCGTTCAGGGGCTGGCGGACGACCATCTTCAGGGTCTCCAGACCGAAGTAGTCGTCGATGTCACGGCCATTGATGGTGATGGCGCCGGTGCCGTTGGGGAACAGGTGCACGCGGGCGACGGAGGACTTGCGACGGCCAGTGCCGTACTGGTAGGGGTTCTTAGACTGATACATTCTCTTTTCCTCCTTACTTGACCAGCTCGGGCTTCTGAGCCTGATGCTCATGCTGCTCGCCGGCATAAATGTGAAGACGCTTCAGGGAGATCCTTGGTGACGATGTTGCGGGGCATCATGCCGCGGACGGCCACGCGCATAGCCAGCTCGGGCTTGTCCTGCATCAGGCGGTACTTGGTCTCCTTCAGACCGCCCACCCAACCGGAGTGGGTGCGGTAGTACTTCTGCTCCATCTTGTTGCCGGTCAGGATGCTTTGCCGGCGTTGATGACGATGACGTTGTCGCCGCAGTCGGCGTGGGGGGTATAGGTGACTTTGCCCTTGCCGCGCAGCAGGTCGGCCACGATGACGGCGGTCTTGCCCAGGGGCTTGCCGGCGGCATCCACGACGTACCACTTGCGCTCAATGGTGGCCTTGTTTTCCATAAAAGTGGACATGGTGTTTTTCCTCCAGTATATATAATGTATTGCTTTACTTTTCGTGCTCCCTTGGTAACAATCGGGAGAGAGAAACCCGCAAACAACGCGCAAGGATATTTATAGTCACACCCCCGCTTGTCAACAAAATTTACCAATAAACATCTGCGATTATCTCTTGTTAGGCAAATCATATGCAGAAGATTTTGGGCCTGGTGCGCCGTTGCGTGGAAGACTATGACATGATCCCCCCGGAGAGACCGTGGCCGTGGGCGTGTCCGGGGAAAGGACTCCCTGGCCCTGCTGGTTTTCTTTCGGAATTGAAGAAGTATCCCAGATGGATTTTTGACCTGGAAGCCGTCACCATCGATATGGGCCTTGGCATGGATTATTCCGGGGTCCGGGGCCTCTGCGACCGGCTGGAAATCCCTTATACGATTGTCCCCACTCAGATTGGCCCCATCATTTTCGACTATCGGAAAGGCAGAATCCCTGCTCCATGTGCGCCAAAAATGCGCCGGGGCGCTCTGAACCAAGCCCTGCTGGACCGGAAGCTCAATAAGCTGGCCCTGGGCCATCATTATGACGATGCGGTGGAGACGTTTCTCATGTCCCTGCTTTTTTTTGAAGGCCGTATCAGCTGCTTTCAGCCGGTGACCCACCTGGACCGGACGGGCATCGACCAGATTCGCCCCATGCTTTATCTGCACGAAAAGACCATCGACCACTTTGCCCAGCGGGAAAATCTGCCCATCCTCACCAACCGCTGCCCGGTGGATAAGATCACCAAGCGGGCGGAGGTAAAGGACCTTCTTTATCGGCTCAGCGGGGAATATCCCGACCTGAAAGAGCGAATCTTCGGGGCCATGCAGCGGCTGCCGCTGCCGAGTGGAACCGAAGCACCACACGAGGAGAAAAATATCGATTAAGGCTGCAACGTTTCGCCTTCTTTCTGCGTTATCCGAGCAGAAAGGGGGGCGAACCCATGAAAGCGAAATGGAGACGGCGGCCCCGTCTGGACCGGTGCCGGGATGTGCGGATGCGCTTTTTCCGTGCGGACCGGCTGGAACTGGGGCGGCCATGGTAACAAATATGTGGGAAGAACTCTACAAAGCAGCACTATCAGGAACTGCTGCGGAAGGCCGTGTGCATCTGTCGAATTCCGCCCAGGCGGAGGACGCCGTGCAGGAAACATTTCTACGGGCCTTGCAGAACGTGTCCGTCGTGGAGGATCTGGGCCTTTCAAGCCAGCGGCGGGCCTGGCTGTTCCGGCGCTGAAAAAATCTGCTGACCGACGGCTTCCGGCGGAATACTCTGGAGGACCAATATACCCAGGAATTGCCCCCCGGAGGCAGCCATCGAGCAGGAGCCGGGCTTTGAGGATATTGAGGAACGAACTGTTTCTGTCCCGGCTGCCACCGGAGGAGCAGGGTGTTCCGGCTCCGGTTTCTGGAGGGGGCTACACCGGCGAGGAGATCAGTGAAATGCTTAACCTTCCTGCCGGACCGTCCGCTCCGGCTGTCCCGCAGCCGAAAAAAAGCTGCAAAAAATGCTGAAATAAAATGCAGCGTTTCTGCCGGGCTGTTCGTTATCCGGGCAGAACCAAAAAACAAGGAGGAAACCCATTATGAAAAAAGTCATTACCTGCAGCACCTGCGATACCCGCAGCGCCACGGAGGAATCCCTGTCCGCTTTTGAGAAAATCCATCATCAACACTTCGGACCTGCTGGTCAGCCCGGAGAGCAAGCTGCTGCTGGACCGGTACGGCGTGGAAATTCATTGCGCCGGCGTGGTCGAAGTACCCGGCAACTGCGTTATCCGCACCGTCAACGGCATGGCCGCAATCACCCCCACGGATACAGCAGGCCCCGCCACCATCCTGCAGGTCAACGGCCGGCTGGACATTGCCCCCGGCACGCAAGAGGCCCTGAAACGCTACGTCAAAATCCACGTCAACGGAATGGTCTGCTACCCCAACTCTCTGGAGGGCCATTTGCCCATGCTGGACCTGAACGGCAGCACCACCTGCTATCCGGACGATGCGGTGATTTTGAAAAACAACACGTCCATTGACCATATTTTCCTGCTGCGGGCCAAGGACCGGCTCTATTGGAGTCCCAACCGCCTGATCTGCACGGACCTGACCCTGGATACCGCCGCACTGAAAGCCAAGGGTGCCCGCTTCGATGCCCGGAAGGCCCTGATTGCGGAATCCCTGCTGGAGGACATGGTGGACCTGATGGATGACCGGGCGGACATCATCCCGGTTCCGGACGGGACACGGGTGCTGACCGAACGATGTAACCCTGACCGCCAATCTCCTCAAAAAGATGGGCAAGAAGCTCTATGTGCTGGGCAGCGTGAAGGTGGAGGATGCGGCAGCGCTGGAAGCCATCGAATATCTGCATGTGGAGGGTTCCGTCACCGTGGACGAGACAAAGTAAGGATCTGGCAGAGCTGAAAGCAGAAGCCGAAGGGGGCGTGAAAATCCTCCGGGCCACAAGCGGACGGGTCATTGAGGACCGGGACGACACCGTAGATGTGACGCCCTGGATGCTGGAGCAGGGCGGACTGCACATTCAGGACTGCAATACGGTGTGGATCGATCCGTCCATCGCACCGGAAGTGATTCTGGACCGGCTGACCATCGAGGACTGCGAGAGTGTCTGCTGCGCCCCCTGGCCCAGAAGGGCGCCGTCAGCTTCGTTTGCGAGGATGTGGACGAGATCATGACCGAGGAGGACGCCGCCAGGAAAAAAGAGGAAAAGGAAGAACCCTGTGACCCGGATACCGTGATCATCCGTGCGACGGATTATGTGCTGTAAGCAAGGGGCGGCTTCTGATACGGATGTTTATGTGTGCATCCGGCGGAATGTTTGCCGCTTGTTTGTAAAATGCCCCGGGAACCCCCGGCGGCGGGAATCTCCCGCCGTCGGGGTTGTGTCGCCCGCCGGTTTCTGCGTATGAAATCTGACGGGCCGGGCTTTTCTGCCTTCCGCTTGCAAATTGCTGCCGCATCTGCTATAATACAAACATAATTTCGATTCTCGGAGGCACCCATGGCTCGTCGCAGCAAAACCGCATCGCCCTGGGCGCTCTGGGCATGGTGCTGATGACGGTTTCGCCTTGCGGCTGGATTCCTCGGACCCCAAGGCCAACTGGCTGGAACAGGCGGTCAACGGCTTCGCCCAGGCTTGCTTTTTCGTGGGACTTTTTGTTGATTTGATGACGTTTTGAGAGGAAACTATGAAGAAAATCATTGTCCTAGAGCTGCCCCGGAAGCCAGGGAAAAGCACATTGCCAGAGCCTTGCAGAAACGGACGGGACTCCCGCTATTCTATCTGGACCGGATGAATTGGAATCCGGACCGGACCACCGTGGAAAAAGCGGTTTTCCTGGAACGCCTGCGGGAGGTCCTGAGCCGTGAGGAATGGATTCTGGACGGAAATTATGGGTCTACCATCGAATTGCGCTTGCAGGCCTGCGATACGGCCTTTTTTCCTGGACTATCCTGTGGAGGTTTTGCCTGGACGGCATCCGGGAACGGCGTGGAAAGGTCCGGGAGGATATGCCCTGGGTCGAGGGAGCAGGAGGAAGATGCCGATTTTCTGGCATTTATCCGGGCTTACCCGATTCAGAGCCGCCCGAAAGTTCTGGAATTACTGGCCCGGTATTCGGAGAAAGAGACCCATATTTTCCGGGACCGCAGAAGCGGGTGCGTTTCTGGAAATGCTCTGAGATTTTGGAGGTGGAGAACCCATGTATTTTGCCTATGGCGAAACGGAACTTGCCTATCTGCGGAAAAAGGGACAAACGGCTTTGCGAAGTCATTGATCGGCTCGGCCATATTGACCGGGCGGTGGACACGGACCTCTTTTTCTTCCGTCGTTCACCACATCATCGGCCAGCAGATCTCCACGAAGGCCCAGGCGACCATCTGGAACCGCTGCCGGATGCGCTGGGGACATCAACGCCGAAACGATTCTGTCAGCCGGGGTCCCAAAACTGCAAAGCCTGGGCATGACCTTCCGGAAGGCGGAGTATATCACGGATTTTGCCGAAAAGGTCCACTCCGGGGCCTTCGATATGGGGCAGTGGAGCAGATGCCCGACGCCGAGGCTATTCAGGCCCTCAGCAGCCTGAAGGGCATCGGCGTGGACGGCAGAAATGATTTTATTGTTCTGTTTGCAGCGGCCGGACGTATTTCAGCTACGACGACCTTGCCATTCAGCGGGCTTGCGGATGGTCTATCACCATCGGGAAATCGACCGGGCGCTGTTTGAAAAATACCGCCGCCGTTTCAGCCCCTATTGCAGCGTGGCAAGCCTGTACCTGTGGGCGGTGTCCGGTCGATCCCGGAAATGAGGGACTACAAGCCGAAAAAACGGAGGAAAACCATGATTTTACCGGATATTATGCTTCCCGCTGGGAAATGTTTTGCTTGCCGCCGATGAGACTGGCCTGACGGGGCTTTGGTTTTGAAGGGCAGAAATATTTCGCCCAGGGCCTTCCGGAGGAACGCCGGAGGCGGGAACGCCCGTACTGACCCAGACAAAAGACTGGCTGGATATTTATTTTTCCGGGGAAAAACCCGGATTTTCTGCCCCCTGCACCGGCGGGTTCCCAATTCCGGCAGGATGTGTGGAATCTTTTGCTGGAAATCCCCTACGGGAAACCAGGACCTACGGTGAAATTTCGAAAAACTGGCGGAACGGCGAAATTTGTCCCATTCCTCCGCCCAGGCGGTGGGCGGGGCCGTGGGGCATAACCCGGTGTCGATCATCATTCCATGCCACCGGGTGGTGGGGACCAACGGCAGCCTCACCGGCTATGCCGGAGGGCTAGAGCGAAAAATCAGGCTGCTGGAACTGGAACACACGGAATGGACCGGGCTGTTCGTACCCACCGGGGGAACGGCCCTTTGAGCATACGAAGATTTCAAACGGAAGGAGCATCGGCGTGGACAGAACGGAATTTGACCGGAAATATACCCGGCGGCTGAACCCCCAGCAGCAGGGAAGCGGTCCACGCCGTGGAGGGGCAGTCCTGCTGCTGGCGGTCCCCGGCGCAGCGGAAAGACCACCGTGCTGGTGACCCGGCTGGGGTATATGCTCTGCTGCTGCGGCATCCCGGCGGATAAAATTCTGACCATGACCTACACGAAAGCGGCCACCAGGGAGATGAAGCAGCGCTTTCGGCGCTTTTTGGACAGGATTGCCCGGAAATCCCGGAATTTCGCACCATCAACGGTGTTTCTTCCAAAATCATCGCCTATTTACGCCCGGACCCACAGGCAGCGGACCGGCCTTCACGCTGATGGAGGACGAAGGGCGGCTTTCCAAGCTGGTGGCGGACCTGTACCGGGAACTGAACGGGGAATTTGCCAGCCAGAACGTGACCAGAGAACTGCGCAAATGGATTACCTTTGTAAAAACCAGATTCTGGCAGGAGCAGGAGATCGCCGAACTGGACACGGGCTTCGACCGGTTCCCGGAACTTTACAAGTCAGTATAATCTGCTGCTGCGCCAGCAGCGGTGGATGGACTATGACGATCAGATGGTCTATGCCAAGACAATCCTGGAGCAATATTCGGATGTTCTGGCCTATTTTCAGGATACCTTTTCCCTATATCTGCGTGGACGAATCCCAGGACACCTCCCGGATCCAGCACGCCATTATTCACCTGCTGGCTCAAAAGACAGGCAATTTGTTCATGGTGGGCGACGAGGACCAGAGTATCTACGGCTTCCGGGCGGCGTACCCCGATGCCCTGATGGACTTTGAAAAGACCTATTCCGGGGCCAGGGTACTGCTGATGGAGGAAAATTACCGCTCCACCCCGGAAATTTTGCAGTCGGCGGACCGGTTCATTCAGAAAAATCAGTCCCGGCACCCCAAGACCATCCATCCCACCCGGGCCTCCGGGGCAAATGTACATCTCATTTCGACGGTGGACCGGGCGGTCCCAGTTCGGCTGGCTGGCAAAGTGGCGGGCAGGGCAATGACCAAGACCGCCATTCTCTACCGCAATAACGACAGTGCCCTGCCTCTCATCGACCTGCTGGACCGCCGGGCATCCCCTACCGGTGCAGACAGATGGACGACACGTTTTCACCCACCGCATCGTGACGGACATTCTGGACATTCTGGCCTTTGCCCACGACCCCCGGAACGGGGAGATTTTCCTGCGCATTTACTATAAATTCGGCGGGGGCATTTCCCGGAAAGCGGCGGATTTTGCCTGCCAGAAAAGCAGTGCCACGGGAATGCCCATCCTGGCGGCTTTGCTGGAGCTTTCCACAGCTTTCCTCAGTACGCCCAGGGACATGTGCCGCTGCCATGGGGACCATGCGAAGCTATTGCAGGACACGGCCCTGTGCGGCCTGAGCCGTATCTGGAAAGAACTGCGCTACCGGGACTATGTGGGCGCCAGATGCAGCTGGACGCCAATAAATATGAAATTCTCTGCCTGCTGGCGGGCAGGAACCCAGTCTGGACGCTCTGGTGGGCAGCTGCTGGACCGGCTGCGGGCGTTGGTGTCCGGTCCGGCACAGTCCGGCGGTGTTATTCTCTCCACGGTCCATTCCAGCAAGGGCCTGGAATATGACCAAAGGTGTACCTGCTGGACGTGATGGACGGAATTTTGCCTGCCCAGCCGGAACCCAAGGGTATGGAGGAAACAAGAAGCAATATCAGGAGGAGCGGCGGCTTTTCTATGTGGCTATGACACGGGCCAGGGACCATTTTGCACTGTTCTCCTGCCTGTGCACGCGGCGCTTCTTTTATCAAGGAGATACAGCAGAATCTGCCGGTGGAAACGCCGGAGCCGGAGGACGTGTTCGGGACGCTGCCACGGGAATTGTTCGGCAAGCGCTATCACCATGGGGAAAAGGGCTGGGGGACCGTCCTGGCCTCCTGCGAGGGCTGTGCATGATCGCCTACCCGGACGGGACGGCGCAGTTCCTGACCGTGGGGCAGATGTATGACCAGCGGGCGTTGTGCAAAAATCCCGGAAAAACCGGCGGCTCCGAAGATAAATGCAAAGCCCGTGGAGGAAAAGCCGGAGGAGAAAAAAACCGGAGAAAACGACCCTGGTTGAAGAACGGGCCGAACTTGCTGCAAAAGCCCAGCCGGGGCGGCGGGTCAGGCACAATGCCTTCGGGCCGGGAATCGTTAAAATTACGGGAACGGCGTGGTGACGATTCGCTTCCCGGAGTTCGGAGAAAAAAATTTGTGCTGCTGGATGTGGTGCGCCGGGGGCTGCTGCGTTTTGACGAAGAATAGGAGAAAGACAATGAAGCAGAACGGAAAATGTAGAGCTGACCGTGGATTGTGTCTCCTGGAGGAAGGCGACAAAATTTTGCTGCAGGACCGGGTGAAGACCGACTGGCACGGCTACGCCCTGCCGGGGGGCCATGTGGAAAAAGACGAGTCCTTCCTGGATGCGGTAAAGCGGGAAATGAAGGAGGAGACCGGCCTGGAGATCCGAAACCCCAGGCTGGTGGGCCTGAAGCAGTTCCCCATCGACAATGGCCGGTATCTGGTTGTTTTGTTCAAGGCCACGGGTGGTCCGGGGAACCGACCTCCTCGGAGGAGGGAAGATGGAGTGGGTGGAATATGCCCGCCTGCCGGAGCTGGACACCGTGGCGGACCTGGAAGAAATGCTGAAATGATGAATTCTCCGGACCTGACGGAGGCTCGGTGCCAGCCCTCGTCCTCCACAAAAGAATCGTCGGCACGGAGGTTCATGGTCAGCGGCCTGCCGCAATGGGGGCAACAGGGGAGCAATTCCGTGGGGACTTTTCCATTCACCTGCCGCCGGACCATTTCCCGAACGACTGCCTCGTTGTCAAACGTCTCCTGACAGCACGGCTCACTGCACTGAAACAGGCCGTAGTCGCCCTGCGTGTAGAAAAGATGCTTTTGTCAAAGCCCGCCTTCTGGAAGCAGTGATCGACGTTCGTCGTAATGACGAAATAGTCCTTACCGGCCACCAGCTTCAGAAGGTCCCTCATAGACCGGCTTGTCGGGGCGTCCTGATAGCGGTTGAGGAAGATATACCGGCTCCAGTACGCCCAGGATTCCTCCGGGGTGGGGTAGGGGTAAAACCCGCCGGAATACATATCCGTGAAAGCCGTATTTTGCCGCAAAATCCGAAAAATACCGCTCGAACCGCTCACCATTGTACGTGAAGCCCGCCGCGGTGGACAGCCCTGCGCCCGCGCCGATGACGACAGCATCCAGTCCTCGTCAAAGCTGTCCGCAGTCGTTCAATCGGCTCAGAGCTGCTTTTCGTAGATGGCTTTGTCCAAATCCTTGAAAACATTGAAGATCACCTTCTTGACACTGGTTTGCTTTTTGAGAAATTCTTTGACTGTCGCTACTGCAATCTCTGCCGCCAGGTCGTTGGGGAAATGAAATTCTCCCGTAGAAATGCAGCAGAACGCCACGCTTTCCAAGCCATTTTCTGCCGCCAGTTCCAGACAGGAGCGGTAGCAGGAGGCCAGCAGGTCCTCGTCCTCCTGCGTAACCCGCCCGCTGATGATGGGTCCCACGGTGTGCAGCACATACCGGCAGGGAAGATCAAACGCCGGGGTGATTTTCGCCCGGCCGGTGGGTTCGGATAGCCCTGCCGCTCCATCAATTCCGCGCAGGCAAGGCGCAATTCTACGCCTGCATAGGTGTGAATGGCATTGTCGATACAGCGGTGATTGGGCGCATAGCAGCCGGTGAGGCCGGAATTGGCGGCATTGACGATGGCATCGCACCGGAGCGTGGTAATATCCCCCTGCCAGAGGTACAGCCCCGGCTGAATGGGGGACAGGTCGAAATGTCGGTAATGCCCTTTGCGGCGGTTTCGACTTGGAGATATTCGTCCTGGACTTGCAGAAAGTCAGCGCCGACGGGCTGGGGCCTGCGGACGTTCATCAGCCCACGGGTAAGATCTTCTGCCGCTCAGAGTCCGCCGGGATGATCTGCTTCTGGCAGGAGGGGCGTTCGTTCAGCAGAGATCGAATCAAAAATAACCGCTTTTCGCTCTGATTCATAGCTTTTCCACCGCCTTTACCGGACAGTTTTCATAGCACGCCCCGCAATGGAGGCAATGCTCCGGCTGAATGGTGTACTTCTCGCCGGGAACAATGCACTTCTGCGGGCAGTGGTTCAGACAGGTGCCGCAGCCGATGCAGCCATCGGTGATACGATAGCCCTTTTCTCGGCTTCCGCCCGCCCAACCGCATAAACCTCACGGAAGATAGGCTTCACGCCCAGGTTGAAATATTCCACGGTGAAGTCCCGGAGTTCAAAAATGATGCCGATGTTCCGGGTGTCTCCGGGATATACATTCGCAAGATACGGCTGTTCAGCGAATATCGTATGAATTTTTCCTCCTGATTTTGCGCAGGTACCGCCTTGCCGGACAGTCGGATCATTTCCTTGAACCGGGTATAAGCGAGGATCTGCACCCGTCCATCGGTCAGCAGCTCGTCGCAAAACGCCTTGCCTCCGCGCCGTGAAGAAATACAGAAAATCCGGTTCATAGTGAATGGCACTGATGCAGCGGATCTGCGGTGCGCCGTCTTTATCTACGGTGGCGAAGGACAGCACGCCGCAGAGCTTCAATTTTTCCAAACAGATTTGTGCGTTCATTTCGCAGCACCTCCCATCCGGATCACGCGCCCCTCTTTTCTCGGCTTCGGGGTGGGGTGGTTGTCGCCCTCTTTGGCGTAGCCCAAAAACTGAACGCTGCATGACGGCATAGCGGTCGGTGGGAATGTTCCACTGCCGCAAAATTTGCTGCAAAGGCGGCTTCTTCCATTTGCTTCGGCGCAAACCGCCGGATAGAACGGCGGTGCATGATGGTTTCAAAATATCAGGCATCGTTCTTTACTTCCTTCCAGCATTGCGGCTCTGCGGCATAGAAATTTCCGCCCTTGCCGCTGGCCACGGCAGGACAGCCCCGGCAGAAGGACAGCAGCTCGCATTTGCTGCACTTCTCAAATTTCGTGTAGTCCCGGTAGGCGTTCCATCTGGCACACCCAGACATCCGCCAGCCGATCGGTGAACACATTGGCCACCTTGCTGTTCTGCACCCGGCGGCAGGCGTACACATCGCCGGTGGGCAGGATGGTCAGGTGGCAGTTGCCGCAGTTGCAGCCGCCGTAGATCATACCGTCCTCCACGGCTTCGGGGATTTTGAACGCCCCGGTTTCGTACTCGTACAGCGTCCACAGGTGGTCTTTCTTATTAAAGTAGGTCTGGCAGCCGGCGGCTTCATATTCCTTGAATTTTTGTCGCAGTCAGCGAGCAGCTTGCGGTAGCGCAACGGCTCGATGCCGACATCCCTTTTCCTCGCTGGTGGGGCAGTAGCGGGCAAACGCAAAGACGTTCGCACCCGCTGCCACAACCGCGTCGATGATGCCGGGAACCTCGTCAATGTTCGTGCTGGAAACGGTGGTCATCACCACGGAGCGGATGCCCGCCCGATTGATGCAGCCGATCTTCTCCAACGTAATATCAAAGCTGCCGAGCTTGCGGAACCAGTCGTGGGTTTCCCGCATCCCGTCCAGGGAAAGCTGGTATTTTTCGCAGCCGTAGTCTTTCAGGCGGCGGCAGACTTCATCCGTCAGGTGGAAGGGTTGCCCAGAATGGTGAAGGGGATGTGGTGTTCCGTCATCAGTCCCAGCAGTTTCCAGAAATCCGGGTGCAGAATGGGGTCGCCGCCGGTGATGTAGAAATACGGCAGACGGTCATAGACCTGGCAGAAGTCCAGACAGTTGTAAAAGGTTTCCTGAATTTGCTGCCAGGACATTGCATCCAGCTTCTTGTTGCAGTTTTCCGAGAAAATATAGCAGTGTTTGCAGCGTTGGTCGCATTCATCGGTGATATGCCACTGGAAAGAAAAATACTGTTTCATGGGATCCTCCTTGTTGTGATGGGACGCATTTCCGAAAGCGTAACCGCCGTTGCCCTCTCGGAAATACGCCCCAAGATCGTTTTCTTGGAGCGTACTTCGTCGCCACAAGCTCCATATCATGCGGTTCCGCGTAAACGCTGAAACCTGATTCATTCCGCTGTGACTCCTCCTCCCACAAAATCCTGCGATTTTGTGGGAACCCCTGCCTTTACTGCTTGTCGCCAGCGCCGCAGGCAGTGCCGCAAGCGGCAGGCTTCTCAGCGGGCTTATCGCCGGCACCGCAGGCAGTTGCGGGAGCAGTGGTCTCCGCCTTTTTGTTCCAGCCAAAGAGATTAGAAAGAGCCATAATTTTACCTCAAATCATATTCAGTGGACGTTTTCGTCCTCTGTACTTATCATTTTACTCAGGATTTTCATGGGCACAAGTACGCACTTTTTTATTCCTCGGTCACCTTTTTTGTAACTTTTGGAGAGCCGGAACTGTCTCTCGCATATTCAAGCGTTCTGCACTATAATATGAATGTAACATCCGAAAAGAGGTGCTGTATATGCTGACCAAAGAAGAACTCCCTGCCTGCCCGGTAGCTACCACCGTCCAGATGATCGGCAGCAAGTGGAAGCTGCTGATCATGCGAAACCTGCTGGCTCGTCCGTGGCGGTTCAATGAACTGAAAAAAGGACTTGGAGGGAATCAGCCAGAAGGTACTGACGGACAGCCTGCGCTCCCTGGAGGCCGATGGCATCATCACCCGCACCGTCTATCCCGAAGTCCCGCCCAGGGTGGAATATGCCCTCTCGGAATTGGGGGAGTCCATGCGGCCCATTATGAAGGCTATGGAGGTCTGGGGCGCAGCTTACAAGGCCCAGTTCGGAGCGGACGGCGGGGAGGGCGCATAAAATTGCCTTCACGTTTTTGGCTGTTCTGCCGGTCGGCTGGGTATTTTCTCCTGCTCTATGCGGGGGTGGGTTGATCCGGGACAAGCGGTTTTTCGGCTCGGCCCCTAACGGCGAAACAGCAAAAGACGACAAATGGACGCAAACCATTAACGGTATGACCATCTATACGGATGCTGATCTGAAAGTGTATCTGGAGCAAGCGGGCTTTGGCAGGGTTCAGAGTCACAAAAATAAAAAGGGATGGCTGTGCGTTACAGCACAGAAATAAGGTGCGATCATGTCGAAAAAAGCAACGGAATTTCAAAGAAAAGCAATGAGCCGGATGTACCGGGGCAAGGAAATCTTCAAGCCTTTGAACACCGGCTGGATCGACGAGAATGTTGCCTGCGTGCGCGAATGGGTGGCGAACATCTTCTTCTACCGCAAAGGCGATACGACCATTATGGTCGATGCGGGATATAACTACGACCGCCTTGCCGAAAAAATGGGCTGGCTTGGGATTGATCCGAAGTCGATACACCATATCCTTATCACTCATCAGGACACCGACCATGTGGGCGCAGTATGCCGAAACTGCTGTTTATCAGAAAGTGAGAGAACCCGATATGAAATACAAAATCGAGAGAAACACTGTGCAGGAAACGCTGATTCTCCCATTGTATTCCCGGAAGCTGTGTTCGGAACTGTACCCAAACCTCTATCGGGACGAAACGGCGGTACGCCTGATTGATCAGATCGACTACGACTTTTCAGTGGCAGAGAAAAATTCCCGCAGCCTGATGCAGCGCTTCGGTGCGCTGGAGGTGGCCATGCGGCAGTGCGACCTTGCGTGGGAGGTGCGGGATTATCTGAAAACCCACCCCTGCGCGGCGGTGGTCAATCTGGGCTGCGGGCTGGACAACACCGGCAGAGCCTGCGACAACGGCAGATGCAAAATCTACAATCTGGACTTCCCGGATGTTATTGCCTTGCGGCAGCAGCTGCTGCCCGCCGGGGAGCGGGAGCAAAACATCCCCTGCGACCTGAAAGACCCCGCATGGTTTGACAAAATCGATGCATCCGGCGGGGCGGTGTTCTTTGCCTCCGGGGTGTTCTATTACTTCCTGACCCAGCAGGTCCGGGAGCTGGTGCAGGGGATGGCAGATGCTTTCCCCGGCGGGGTTCTGGTCTTTGATGCGGCCAATCGGACAGCGGTGAAGATGATCGCAAAAACATGGCTCAAGACGGCTAAGATCAAGGATGTGGGAGCGTATTTTGCCGTTTCGGATGCGAAAAGCGAGCTTTCCCCGTGGGACAGCCGTTTGCAGGTGTTCAGCCGGGGCTATATGCTGGGTTACAGCGACCTGAAAGACCCTTCCGTCAACGGCTTTTTCCGATTTCTGGCAAAAGTCGGTGATGGAATGATGAAGATGCAGATTGTGAAGATCCGGTTTTCTGGTCGGGAGCAGGAAAAGAAGGCGCCGGTCGCGATGAAGAATCACAAAGCCCAATAGGGCTGTCTGTGCGTTATGGTGAAAAAAGCGGTGAAATAGTGCAGGAGGAGTGAACATGGAGCGAAAAGAAGCGATTCGCAGCGCCTATCGGCTGACAGGCGGCAACAATTTTTATGATGGCATGATCACCTGCTCTACCTTGAGCGGAAAAGCGGTGTGCCGCCTGGTTTGGGATATGAATCAGGCGGAATGCGATGCCTATCTGGAAAATGCGTTGTCCGGTATCCCGGAACATTTCTCCGGCAAACTGCTGGAGGTGCCGGTGGGAACCGGAATTTTGACCATGCCGCTTTACAGGACGCTGCCGGAAGCGGATATTACCTGTCTGGATTACTCGGCCGATATGATGGGGCAGGCACAGGAAAAGGCGAATCGACTGCACCTGAAAAATGTAACCTTTCAGCAGGGGGATGTAGGTACGCTTCCCTTTACAGACGGTGAATTCGACATCGTTTTGTCGCTGAACGGCTTTCACGCATTCCCGGATAAGGAAGCCGCTTATCGGGAAGTTTTCCGGGTCTTGAGACCCGGCGGGACATTCTGCGGCTGCTTCTATGTGGCGGACGAGCACAAGCGGACGGATTGGTTTATCCGGCATATTTATGAAAAGGCGGGATTTTTCACACCGCCCTATGAAACAGTTTCCAGCTTAAAAAAACGGCTGGAGCACATGTACACAGCCGTAACCCTTGAAAATGTGAAGGGCATTGCATGGTTTGTCTGCCGGAAAAAAGCCAAAACGGAAACAGAAAACGAGGAACAGAAGGAGACGAAGGCATGAAAATTCTGGTATATGGTGCAGGCGTTCTGGGGTGCAATCTGGCAAGAAATCTGCTGCGCGCAGGAAAGGATGTCACCCTGCTTGCGCGGGGAAACTGGGCAGCGGAGATCAAGCAGAACGGTCTGCGGATCAAGGATAAATTTTCGCCCCGCACCTCGGTCAGCCGTATTCCGGTGGTGACCGAACTTGCACCGGATGCAACGTACGATGTGATCTTTGTGGTTCTGCGTTATACGCAGCTGGATTCCGTTCTGTACACGCTGCGGGCGAACCGGACGAAAAACATCGTTTTTGTGGGCAACAACGTACAGGCAAGAGCACTGGCGGCGGCACTTCCGGGGAAGAATGTCCTGTTTGCCTTTGCACTTTCTGCCGGGCATCGGGAGTCGGATCGGGTCGTTTCCATCGACCTGAAAAAGATCACCATCGGGCAGCTGCCGGGTACAGCCGCCAATAAACAGCTGATCGGGCGTATCTTCCACGGTACAAAATACAAGGTCGCTTACGAGCCGAACATGGAGGATTATCTGTTCTGCCACGCCGCGTTCGTGATGCCGGCGGCTTTTGCCTGCTATAAGACGGACGGCGACCTGAAAAAGCTCAGGGGTGACACCGCCTACCTGAACCGCCTGCTGGATGCCAACATCGAGGGATACCGTGCCATCCGAGATGCCGGGCACACCATTCTGCCCAAGGAGGATGCAGACTTTGAAGGGGAAAAATACCGCAGGACCTGCCTGCGCTTTTTCAAGCTGATGTGCGCCACCTCGCTGGGCAAGCTTTGCGCCTCCGACCACGCAATGAACGCCATCGACGAAATGAGCGCACTGAACCGGGATCTCAGGAAATTTTTCGATGAGCATGGCGCAGCCTACCCGGTATGGCAGGAACTGGAAGCGGAAGCCGGGAGGTATCTGCAATGAAGTACACCGGAATGCCCTTTGGGATGTGGGCTCTGTTTGCTGGCTCCTTTCAAAAGCAGCTGACCGCTGTGCTGGGCTATGATGCAGCCACCGCAAGAGCCATCACGAAAAAGGCAAAGCGGCAATACCGGCAGATCATCCGCAGGCTGCCGGAGTTTGAAAAAGCGGACCGCTTCAAGATGAACATCGTCAACTGCGCAATGCTCGGCGCGTTCATCCTCCACGGCTGGGGCTGCGCCTTTTCTTTTTGCCCCGGCTGTGCTATAATACGGAAAAAAGGAGGGATGCCCATGGACGGGACCTATCGGAAATTTCTGGAGAGCGGCCTGGACCTGACGGCCCTGGGGGTGGAGCGCAGGGCGGACAACGCCCCCTATTTCTGCACCCCAAAGGGGCAAACATTTTCGGCTGGGCCGGGGTGGACGGCATCCATTTCTGCTTTGTCCGGGGCTTCGAACGCAGATTTTTGCGTTCAGCCCCGCCAATGCTCGGGGAATTCGTACACCCCGATTGCGGCGGATTTTGCGGATTTTCTCCGGCTGCTGCTGGCCTGCGGGGGACAGTGCCGCTCTGGAGCAGGCGTGGATGGGGACGAGGGGACATTTGACACTTTTCTTTCAGGAAAAAAACCCGCCTACGCCGGAACAGCGGTCGGTTTTGGAGCAGCTTTCTGAAACCCTGACCTGACGCCCATGGAGCAGCCTGGGCATACCTCCGGGACCAGCGGAACGGCTCGATGCGGGGAAACTCGATTTTCGGACGAATATGAAGTGACCGGCGAACCCAAACCGAAACCCGGGCCTTGAAGGTGTATTTTGAAGGAAAAGCCAGGGGCAAACGGGCCGGGAAACCCATGAATTTGAATGCGGAATTTGACTGGGCGGGGCGGCATTGGCTTGTGCCGACGACGTACCTGTGCGCCGAAGGACTGGTCTTGGACATTCTGGAAAAAATCCCGGAAGGGACGGTCAGGAACTGTATTTTTCACCCGGAATTGACTGTAAACGGGGAGAAAATGTCCCGTTTCAGCGGAAGCGGCACGGCCTTTTCGGCCCACTTGCCGGAAGAAACCGGAAACGACCCGGAGGCATGGCAGATGCTGGAGCATTACGGGCAGGATTTGATTCCGATTGGTTCCTGAGCCGGTTTGAATTTCCCTGGCGGGACCGGCAGCCCAAGACGATTGAAAGCCTGACTTTGACCATGATCCAGGAGCCGACAGGTACCGGGGCCGCAATTTCGGTCGCAAAATCCGGGGAAACGGTACAATTTACAAATCCGGTCACGGGAACGGCGTATATGCTGACGGTCCAAAAGTTGAAACAGGAGACCTGGGAGCCAGACGAGCGGATGGCAAAGCGCTGCTTCTGGCCCACCCATTTCCCTGCGGATGGATTATACCCTGACCCCGAGCCGGGGCAGGATGTTTTCCTTCGGACAGCGGGGAAGGAGACCGGCCCATGGAGATTTCCCTGGGTGACGACGATTCCGCTTTGGGCATCATCGGCGGGGCCGACGGCCCAACGGCCATTTTCATTGGGCCCGGCAAAAAGCCGGATTCCCGTTCTGCCTGTTCGGCTGTGCATTTGCGCCTGTTGATGCAGTCACCTGGCAGGTTTTCTTTCGGACCAGGGCCCACGAAAACGGAACTTTCCGACTGATTTGAGGAGATTATGCAGAAAATTGCTCATTATCATCTTCCGGGGCTTTTTGAATTTTATGACTTTATGCCGCTTTTTCTGCCGGTTTACCGGGAAAATCGCAACTGGTTTTTACGACTGGTGCGACATTGCTTCCCTGTACGGTGCGCCCCGGCGGACCGCCTTTTGGGGCGGGGGTCGGGTGGGCTCCGGGGACCGGCGGCCCGGAAGAAGTCTTTGCCCTGGCAGCGGAATACGGTATTTCGCCCCGGCTGACCTTCAGCAACTCCCTCCTGGGCCGGGAGCATCTGGGGACGCCTAAGTGCAACGCTCTTTGCGCCCTTTGCGAACAATATGGCGGCGGGGTCATTCTGGCCTCCCGGACCTGCTGCTGGAATACCTGCAAAAAAGAACGATCCGGAAGCTCTATTTCGTGTCCTCTACTACAAAGTCTGACGGTTTTGATTTAAAAGCCGGAACTGGAACGGCAGGATTTTCCTACGTTGTCCCGGATTTCCGGCTGAATAGATTTTCGGATTTGGAAAGTTTGCCCCAGGAACTGAAAAAGAAAGTGGAATTTCTGTGCAATGAATGCTGCTTTTTTCGGCTGCAGGGACCGGAAGCAATGCTACGAGGCGGTGAGCCGGAAAAATCTGGGAAGCCGGGGGAGCATCGCTGCAAGGCTCGGGGGCCGCCGGCGGCTATCGGTTCTCGAGCAATCCGGATTTATCGGCGTGGAGGCTGTCCGGGACACCTATCTGCCCCTGGCTTCCAATTTCAAGATCGAGGGCGGGGTCTGGGCAGCGCCCTGCTGCTGGAATTTTTGCTTCATTACATGACGAAACCGGGTACCACCTGGCCCTCCGGGAGGAATGTGTATCTGGAAAACACGCTGGATTTGTTCTGAAAGGCGATAAATGAATTGGATAAATTTTTACGGGCTGGCGGTAATGCTGGCGCTCATGGCCCCGAATATCCTCTACGCCGTCCGGGTCCCGGAGGGCTTACCATAATCTTTGGAAAAACAGGGCGGTGGAAGCGGCGGAGCAGGTCGGGCGTATTGGCTGTTTCGGCTTCATGGTGCTGACCGTCCCCGGCTGGTGGACCCGGTTTCCTGTCAGAGGAAGCCTTTGCAACCTATCTGGTGCTGAACGGCGTGCTGACGATTTGCCTATCTGCTGATTTTTTGCCCTGAATTTTCCGGAAAAGCGGTCGATTCCGGGCGCTGGGCGCTGTCCATCCCTGCCCTCGGCCATCTTCCTTCTTAGCGGAGTCCTGAGCCGCTATCTTCCGCTATTGCCTGGTGCGGCGGTGCTGTTCGCTCCCTGCCACATTCTCATCAGTTATCGGAATGCCGTGCTGGCAGAAAAACAATGATTTGCATAGAAAAGCCCCCGGATGCGCATCCGGGGGCAATTTTTCGATTTTTTTGGTCCTTACAGCGCCCGGAGGGCATCCGCCAGGGCGGTCTTGCCGGCGGTTTTTCGTCCTTCATCTTGATGACCTGGCGGGCATCCGGCCACCACTATTCGGCTCCACGTCGCCACCACGGCTCCGGCTGCCACCACGGCATGGCCGATGCGGCAGCCCTCGATGACCACGGCGTTGGCACCGATCAGGCACGTTTGTTCTCCCACGATCACGGGGGTAGCGAAGCGGAGCTCCACCACACCCGGCCAGCACGGCTCCGGCGCCTACATGGCAGTTCTTGCCCACGGTGGCCGTCCGCCCAGCACGGCGCCCATGTCGATCATGGTGCCTTCACCTACGATGGCGCCGATGTTCAGAATGGCCCCCATCATAATGACGGCGTTATCGCCGATCTCGACATTTTCCCGGATGATCGCGCCGGCTCGATGCGGGCGGGGATGTTTTCAGGTCCAGCAGGGGAATGGCGGAATTGCGGCAGTTGTTTTCGATCTCCACATGGGTCACGTTCTCCTGGACCAGGGCCGGGGCCACGTCCTTCCAGTCGCCAAACACGATCTTCGTACCTTCCCCGGCGGGGAACTCCCGGCAGTTGGGGAATTTCGTCTCCCCCTTCTCCCAGACATAGACCTTCACCGGGGTCTTTTTCTCGGAGCTGCGGATATATTCAATGATCTCCTGTGCGTTCATGGGTGTACTCCTTTCCATTTGAAATGATTCTTCCTACATGATACCACCAAAGCGAAGGATTCTTGCAAGCCGGAAATTGACAGCCGGGGGGATTTGCGATATAATGAAGCAAAATACTCAGGAGGCGATCCTCGGGATGCCATTGCAGCAAGACCGTCGTGCCCTCCACCGGATCCCGGAGCTGGACCGGCACCTGCCCAAAACCATGGAATATCTGAAAAACGCCCTGTCCGGCCTGAAATGTCAGGTGTTTTCCCCATGGAGGGGGCGCTTTGCGCCTGGTTTGACTACGGCCAGCCCAGCGCCATCGCTTTCCGCTCCGGATGACGCCTTGCCCGTGGAGGAGACCACTAGGCTCCCTACGCATCCACCCATCCCGCCAGATGCACGCCTGCGGCCACGACGGCCACATGGCCACTGCTGGAACTGGCCCGGCGGCTGAACGGCAAGGAGCAGCTTAGCCATAACGTGCTGCTGTTGTTCCAGCCTGCGGAGGAGACCACCGGCGGGGCCCGGGATATTTGCCGGACCCATGTGTTCCGGGACTACCACGTGGAGGCAATTTTCTGCCCTGCATCTCTGGCCCGGTCTGGAAAAGGGCGTCATCGCCAGCCGGAAAAGAGGAAATGATGAGCCGGTCCTGCGAGGTGAAGGTGGATATTTACGGCCGTGCCGGGCCCATATTGCCAAGGCAACGAGGGGGCTGGACGCCATGGCTGCCGGAGTGGAATTTTACCGGAAGGTCACGGCCATGGAGCGGCGCTGCCCGCCACAAATTCGCCGTTTGCTGAAATTCGGCCTGTTCCAGAGCGGACCGTGTGCAACGTGGTCTCGGACACACCCGCCTGGAGGGCAGTCTGCGGACCTTTGACCGACGACGTGTTCTACACTCATGCGGGCGGGCATCGTCTCCGCCGGAAAGACCGTGGAGCGAAACTCCGGCTGCACCGTCAACGTGTACATGAACGACGGCTATCCTCCTGTGTTCAATCCCCCGGCTTTACGACCGGGTGAAGCCTGGTGCCCTTCCGGGCGACTGCCGGGTGCATGATCACCGAGGATTTCGCTTGGTATCGAAATACCTGCCGGGAATGTTCTTCTTCCTGGGCACCGGCGACACCGGCCCTCCATGCGCGACTTTGATTTTGACGAGTCCATTTTGGAGAAAGGCGCTGATTTCTTCGGAGAAATTGGCGGAAAACTACCAATGATCCCTTTGAATCGGAACCTTTTGAAGCTGAAGCGCAGCGGCATCCGGGCGTACAGCGCCCTGGCGGCGGAGACCCCCGGCTGCATTTCCCTGACTCTGGGAGAGCCGGAATTTGATACCCCTGCGCCAGTTACTGCCGCCGGAAAGGCGGCTCTGGACGGTGGAAAGACCCACTACGCCAATGCGGGCTTAGGACCTGCGCCGGGCCATTGCAAAGACCGAAAACCGGGGCCTGCCTAACCGGAGGAAATCCTCGTGACCATCGGTGCCTCCCGGGGCGCTGTTCACGGCCCTAAGCTGGAGTTCTGAATCCCGGCGATCAGGTCATCGTACCCCATGCCCGCCTTCCCTCTGTACGAGAGACCATCATCACCATGGCCGGGGCCGAGGTGGTTCCGCTGGAAACCTGGAAGGACGGCTTTCAGATTCGGCCGGAGCGGCTGAACGCTCTGGTGAACAGCCATACCAAAACTGTTTGCTGAATTCCCCCAACAATCCCACCGGCGTGGTCTACGACCGGGCCTCTATGGCGGCGGTGAAGAATGCCATTCTGGGCAGACCTATTTTCCTCCTGTGCGATCAGGTCTCTGCACCAGGGCCTGGGACCGGCGGACCTGCCCAGGCTCACGGAGGACGCCGACCTGCGGGGACAGCTGCTGCTGTGCCAGAGCTTTTCCAAGCCCTACGCCATGACCGGCTGGCGGGCCGGGTATCTGGCGGGACCGGCGGGTTGATTGGGGAACTGGACCCTGCTGAATGCGGCCCAGATCGCCAGCGTGCCGACCTTTGTGCAGGAGGCCTGCATCACGGCGCTGCATACGGATTATGCCCCGATGGCGGAAACCTATGCCCGCCGGAGGGAATACGTCTTTGAGCGGCTGACGGCCATGGGGCTGCCCCTGCCCGAAGCCGGAGGGGCGTTTTATGCCTTCCCGGACATTTCCGCCTTTGGCCTGGATGACGATACCTTCTGCCGCCGGATGATCCGGGAGGCGGGGTGGCCGCCGTGCCGGGAAGCTGCTTCGGCCTGCCGGGGTATCTGCGGGCTGAGCTGCTGCTGTTCCCGGGAGGACCTGACCGAGGGCCTTGACCGCATGGAGCGGTTCGTGAAAAAGCCTGTAAAAGTCCGTGAAAATTAAACATCGCCCCGGAGGAGAAATTTTCTCCCCGGGGCGATGTGCAGCAAGAGTAGAGCGGTCTCCAAAACCGTAGGCTCAAGGAGGGAAAGGAGAAACCTTCTGGGGTGGGAGAAAACACTTGACACCGGGGGAAAAGGATGGTATAATGTCCCTCGCAGTCAGGAAATGGGCTGCACATGGGCCTTTAGCTCAGTTGGTTAGAGCCTCCGGCTCATAACCGATCGTCCCGGTTCCAGAATCCTGAAGGCCCACCAGCCGCTTCAAGGCTTCGCCTTTGACGATAGATAGAAATAGGGGTATAGCTCAATTGGTAGAGCGGCGGTCTCCAAAACCGTAGGCTCTGGGTTCAAGTCCTTGTGCCCCTGCCAATACCGGTAAAAGCTTGCCGGTATTTTTGCTTTTTAGCAGGACGTTATTTCGTCTTTCATGATCAGAAATAACACAGATGGCTGCTGAGAAGAAATGAAGAACGCAATTGAGGTACATTTTCTTATTTGTTTATTGATTTTCTGACGTTATACTGGTGTCATCCACAAAAAAAGAAAGAGGGACTACTTTCATGATGCGAATGTCTGCCCGGGCTGCGGACCAGAGTCGTTCGGAACCCTACAGATGGCTCAGCAAAGGAAGCGATGATTGAAGAATGACGACTGCCGGTATCTTTGGCATCGGCGCTGTGATCGACCTGATCGTCATTCTTTGCGGCGGTTTCCGGGATAAGTGGGGACGACCGTTGGGCTTGAACCTATGGCAGCAAGCCCCCATCCGGGCGGATGGGGGCTTTTTTGAGGAGTGCTTTGGTGAAACATCGCTTTGCAATGGGAAGGGATTGGCCGGGCGGCTTGTCACGCTTCTTTTCACTTTACTCTGGAAACGGCGAGAAAAAGATAAGAGAAAAGTGAAGAGAAGAGAACAAAAGAAACGACGATTTTCTTTTGGAAAACCGTCGTTTCTTTTTGGGACCCGCTGGGGATTCGAACCCCAGACCCATTGCTTAAAAGGCAATTGCTCTGCCAACTGAGCTAGCGGATCATGGCTGGGATGGCCGGATTTGAACCGACGAATGCCAGAGTCAAAGTCTGGTGCCTTACCGCTTGGCGACATCCCAATGAAATGGCGCCCCGACCGGACACACGGCATATTATATCATGCCCCGCCGCCGTTTTGCAACACCCAATTTGCAAATTTTCATTCTTTTTGCCGGGCCAGGACCGGCTTCCAAATGGTTAGTCACAATTAACAAAAGGTTAGTGGAAGCTAACTTGAGATTTTGGGCGGATTTGAAAATGGGATTTCAAGCCATTTTTGAAATTTCCCCTTCGACTTTTTATGGGAGTTAGTGTATCCTAATCGACGGTTAGAGAAAACTAACGATTCCCCGGTGCGTGGCCGGATCGAAAGCGAGAAAATGCAATGATGCCTCTGGTTTTGGCGGATACAGGCGAAGAGCTGACCATCCAGCGGATCGGCGGTTCCGCAGAAGTGAAGCGCCATCTGGAAAATTCGCTTTGGGCCGGCGGTACGGTAATGGTCATTACCGCACTGAACGGGAACGTGATCGTCAAGGTGAAGGAAGCCCGTGGGCGATCAGCGCGAATGGCACGAAAGATCATGGTCTGATCTTTTGATATGCAGCTTAATTAAAGGAGGATACGAGGATGACGCCGCTGGGCGATCCCATTCAGGTGACCGTTCGCGGCTATGAGCTCTCCATCCGCCGGGCGGAGGGCGGAGATAGAAGTAGAGTGACGCGACCCGGAGGGGAACATCCATGTCCTGTGCGAAAAACGCCTGACCGGCGCATCCTTTTTAATAAACGTGAGGATTCGCAAACAATGGCGGCCATTTGAGGAGTCTATTAAATTGCCCTGGCGGGCAACCCCAACAGCGGTAAAACCACCCTTTCAACGGCTCACCGGTTCAACCAGTTTGTGGAAACTGGCCCGGCGTTACTGTGAGAAAAGGAAGGAAGGTAAGCTGAAAAAGCACGAAGGTGTTACCATCACCGACCTGCCCGGCATTTATCCCTTTCCCCCTACACCCTGGAAGAAGTAGTAGCCCGTAATTATCTGCTGGAGCGAGCGCCCCGATGCCATCCTGAACATCATCGACGGCACCAATCTGGAGCGTAACCTGTACCTGAAAGAACGGCGACAAGATCGACGTTGCGGAGCTGTCCCGTCAGCTCGGGTGCCCGGTCGTGGAAATCTCCGCCCTGAAGGGCGACGGCGTTATGGCCGCTGCCGAGGCTGCGATCCGACGCTGCAAAGAACGGCAAGACCGTTCCCATGCACACCTTCTCCGGCCCTGTGGAGCACGCCATTGCCCACATCGAAGGAGGCCATCTGTTCACGGCATGCCCGAGGAGCAGCAGCGCTGGTACGCCATCAAAATCTTCGAGCGTGACGATAAGGTTCTTGAGCAGCTCCACATCCCCGAAAGGCCACCATGGCAGCACATCGAGGCTGACATCGAAGCCGCCGAAAAAGAGCTCGACGACGACGCCGAGAGCATCATCACCAATGAGCGTTACATTTACATCGGCGAGGTCATCAAGCCCTGCTACAAGAAGAACCACGCCGGCGAGCTGAGCACCTCCGACAAGATCGACAAGATCGTCACGAACCGCTGGCTGGGTCTCCCGATCTTCGCGGCCGTCATGTTCCTCGTTTACTGGATCGCCATGGTTGGCGTGGGCGCGCCCGCGACCGACTGGGCCAACGACGGTCTGTTCGGCGACGGCTGGCACCTGTTCGGCATTGGCTCATCCGCCTACAACGACGCGCTGACGAATATACCGCAGCCAGCGAAGCGTCAGCGCCTCCTATGAACTTGACACCGAAGCCGAAAACTTCGACGCCGACGCGGCTTGAAGAAAAGGCGCTCACCCGACCGCGAATTCCACAACCATCGAGGTTGAGGATGAAGAAACCCCTCGCCCTCAACGAGATGACCGTCTACTACGACGCCATTCCCGATTACGAAGAAGGTTGGCATGACCCATGTCGACGCGGTCAGCTACTTCGAAGAAAACGGTGACGAGCCAGATCCTGCCGACTACGGCGTGTGGGTGCCCGGTATCCCCGTTCTGATCGGCAACGCTCTCGAGGCGGCCGGTACGGCGGACTGGCTCAGCGGATTGATTTTTGACGGTATCGTCGCCGGTGTCGGCGCGGTGCTCGGCTTTGTGCCGCAGATGCTCGTCCTCTTCCTGCTTCTCGCGTTCCTCGAAGCCTGCGGCTACATGGCCCGTATCGCGTTCGTTCTTGACCGTGTGTTCCGCAAGTTCGGCCTCTCCGGTAAGAGCTTCATTCCCATGCTCATCGGCGTCGGCTGCGGCGTTCCGGGTATCATGGCCTCTCGTACCATCGAAAACGAGCGCGACCGCCGTATGACTGTCATGACCACCACCTTCATTCCCTGCGGCGCTAAGGTCCCGTTCATCGCGATGATCGCAGGTGCGATCTTCGGCGGCAGTCCTGGGTCTCCACGTCCGCGTACTTCATCGGCATGGCCGCCATCGTCATTTCCGGCATCATGCTCAAGAAGACCAGAATGTTTGCGGGCGACCCCGCTCCCTTCGTTATGGAGCTTCCCGCATACCACTTGCCTACGGTCGGCAATGTTCTGCGCAGCATGTGGGAGCGCGGCTGGAGCTTCATCAAGAAGGCAGGCACGATCATTCTTCTCTCCACCATCCTCGTCTGGTTCACCTCGTACTTCGGCTGGGTGGACGGTCAGTTCCAGATGCTGATGAGGACCAGATCGACTACTCCATCCTCGCGGCCATCGGCGGCGCGATCTGCTGGATCTTTCGCCTCTGGGCTGGGGCAACTGGCAGGCGACTGTCGCTTCGATCACCGGTCTCGTTGCGAAGGAGAACATCGTTGGTACGATGGGCATTCTCTACGGCGGCGGCGAAGGCACCGTGTGGCAGCACATCGGCGCGGCGTTCACCCCGCATCACCGGCTACTCGTTCCTCGTGTTCAACCTGCTGTGCGCCTGGTTCGCCATCGGCTATCAGTGTGTATCTGACCCGGAGGGCCGCAGCGCCGCCGCAGGCTATGCCGCGTGCTTCGGCCCCCTGTGCCGCCGGATGCAGGAGGCGCTGGGCCTGGAGGAGGACGCCTGTCAGACGGCGGTCTGCGCCATCCTGGCCCAGTCCCAGGACCGGCTGCCCCAGCTCCGGACCGGCTGCGGGCGGCGGAGTAAACTGCTTTTGCATTTTCCAAAGGAGGTAATGATCCATGATCGAAACCATTGTCCAGGTGGACGGCATGATGTGCGGCATGTGCGAAAGCACATCAACGACGCCATCCGCAGCCATTTCCAGTGAAGAAGGTCACCTCCTCCCACAGCAAGGGCCAGACGGTGATCCTGTCCCAGGAGGCCCTGGATCAGGCCAGCTGCGTCATCGACGCCACCGGCTACAAGGCCCTGGACGTGGTGTCCGTCCCGTGGAAAGCGCGGCCTGTTGGGCGGCATGACGCACTCATGTCTGCGTGACGCCGCACCGCTGCCGGAGCACACCGTCCGCCGGGAAACCCCGGACGGGGGCCAGGCGGCGGTGACGCTTTATCCGGTGTTTCCGGGCATTGACATCCCGCTATCACGACGTTCACGCCGGGTCCTGTCCCATGGACCCCCGCCGCCCCCGGGCTCTGGAGATCAGCCATTGCCGGGAGGGACATGGAGTACCGCCTGGGGAGACCGGTATTTCTATCTGGCCCCGGGGACCTGTCCGTGGCCCGGCAGGACGTGCTGCCCACCCTGGCCGCCTTTCCCCACCGGCCATTACCACGGCATCACCGTTACCGTGGACCCGGGGCGGGCGCCCCGGTGTCTGTCCTGCTTTTTAGAGGACGTGGAGGTGCAGCCCGCCGCCCTGGCGGAAAAAATTCTGCGCTGCCGGGGGGTATTTCGCCGCACGGTCCTCCCCGGCGGGTGGAGCACGTATTCTCGGAGCTGTACCATGTGCCGGCTGCCACAGCCCAGATCCAATACGGTCTCGCCGCCGTGAACGGCTTCTTCTCCAGCGCTGTCAGGCACAGGCGGGTGGTGGCGTGGCTGCCGGTGCCGAAGGTGAGGCCCGGCTCTAAGATCAGGGGGACCTTGCCGGCGTATTTGGCCTGCCCCTTCACGTTTTCCTGTTCCCATTCCGGGATCACCAGCAGCCGCTCGCCGATCTCCATGGGCTTATAATACTGCTTCCAGTTGTTTTCCCAGTCGGCATCCTTCAGATTTTCCATGGTCATCAGCAGCGTGCCGTATTTCCCGGCATGGGCGTCTTTGAAGCCCTGCAAGGCGGTGCGGAGACGGCCCAGCTGGGCAAATCCGTCGTCATCCGCCGAAAGATAGAAGGTGATCCGATTGACCATAGAGGCTGTCAGTGCGTCGCTCTCGTCCAGACGGATGGTCTGCCGTTCCATGTAGGAGAGGACCTGATCCATATACAGGGGGAAATCCGGCAGTGTTTCCCAATCCGCAGGGCGGTGGGTCTCCAACTGACGGCGAAAGGCGGAAATTTTTTCCATACCGGTGCTCCTTCCTTTGAAATCAGAGCAAGTATATCACATTTTTGTAGTTTTGTAAACCGGATTATGCGTTAAGGAAAACAGGAAGAAAGACAGGGGAAAACGAAAATTGTTATTTTCCCACGCAGAAACGGCTGAACACCGCGCCTACGATCTCCTCCTTGGCGGTGCGGCCCGTCAGTTCGCCGATGGACTCCAGTGCTTCCTCCGCATCAGTGAGGACAGCGTCGGGAGTCAGACCGCTGTCCAGCGCGGACAGCGCCCGACGGACAGCCTCCAGACTCCGGCGGACGGCAGATTCCTGCCGGGTGTTGGTCAGGAGGGAACCGGCGTCAGCGGGGGTCTCGGCGGGGAAGCAGCTTTGCACGGCGTCCACCAGGGCGTCCAGGCCGCCGGGGGGCCACGGGAGTTGAACAGACAGAAGGCTGTCCGGCTCCCGCAGTTCCTTGGGGAGCTGCCAGACGGAGGACAGTTTTCGCGGCGGGGGTTCAGATCGTTTTTGCTGACGGCCAGGATCCAGTGAGGGGGCCTGGGCGGAAAGGGATGTCCTCATCCACAGCGGCGGCGTCTGACTGCCGTCTGCCACGGCGATCACCAGATCGGCAGTCTCCGCCGCACGGCGGCTCCGTTCCACCACCCAGCTGCTCCACGGCGTCGGCGGTATCGTGGATACCGGCGGTGTCAATGAGCCGCAGGAGGGTGCCGCCGCAGGTGACGGTCTCCTCCACCGTGTCCCGCGTGGTGCCGGGGATGTCGGTGAC
>VOFC01001727.1_pt1 | contig 46249 bp, 79 predicted proteins | sample 5384161 | NCBI WGS metagenome assembly VOFC01 (sample SAMN12384722, study PRJNA508395) | human gut metagenome | isolation source: healthy gut B | host: Homo sapiens | reverse complement strand
TATTAGCAGAAGATGATGGAGTAATTGAAAAGTAACATGTGATTCAATAACTGTTAAATATAAAAATGGAAAAACAGTTGTACATAAATTACGTAAATTTAAAAGAACAAACGGTGGAACTTGTATTAACCAAAAGCCAATTGTAAAAAAAAGGTGAAAAAAGTTAAAAAGGGAGATGCCATTGCTGATGGACCAGCTACACAAAATGGAGAAATGGCACTTGGTAAAAACGTATTAGTAGCTTTCTCAACATGGGAAGGATACAATTACGAAGATGCTATATTAATTAATGAAAGATTAGTAAAAGAAGATGTATTTACATCAATTCACATTGAAGAATATGATTGTGAATGTCGTGACACTAAATTAGGAGCAGAAGAAATTACAAGAGACATTCCAAACGTTGGTGATGATTCATTAAAAGACTTAGATGAAAATGGAATTATTAGAATTGGTGCTGAAGTTAGACCAGGAGATATTTTGGTTGGTAAAGTTACACCAAAGGGAGAGACTGAATTAACAGCAGAAGAAAGACTTCTAAGAGCTATATTTGGTGAAAAAAAGCTAGAGAAGTTAGAGATACATCTCTTAGAGTTCCTCATGGTGAAGCTGGAACAATAGTTGATGTTAAAATATTTACTAGAGATAATTCAGACGAATTAGGACCTGGTGTTAACCAAATTATTAGATGTTATATTGCAACAAAAAGAAAGATTTCTGTTGGAGATAAAATGGCAGGACGTCATGGTAACAAAGGTGTTATTTCAAGAGTTTTACCAGAAGAAGATATGCCATTTATGCCAGATGGTACACCAATTGATATTTTATTAAACCCATTAGGTGTTCCTTCTCGTATGAACTTAGGTCAAGTTTTGGAGGTTCACTTAGGTGGCGCAGCAAAGGCATTAGGATGGAAAATTTCTACACCAGTATTTGATGGTGCAACAGAGGAAGATGTAAAAGAATTATTAGCAAAAGCTGGCATGAGTGAAGATGGAAAAATGACTTTATATGATGGTAGAACAGGAGATCCATTTGCAAGCCCAATTACAGTAGGAGTAATGTATATGTTAAAACTACATCACTTAGTAGATGATAAGATACATGCTCGTTCAACAGGACCATACTCATTAGTAACACAACAACCTTTAGGAGGAAAAGCACAATTTGGTGGACAACGTTTTGGAGAAATGGAAGTTTGGGCATTAGAGGCATATGGTGCAGCTTATACTTTACAAGAAATGTTAACAGTTAAATCTGATGATGTTGTAGGACGTGTTAAGACATATGAAGCAATAGTAAAAGGCGAAAATGTTCCAGAACCAGGAGTTCCAGAAAGCTTTAAAGTTCTTGTAAAAGAATTACAATCTTTAGGACTAGATGTAAGATTATATTCAGAAGATAATCAAGAATTAGAACTAAAAGAAAATATCGAAGAAGGAATAGAATATGATCCAAATCAAGATAAAAAGATATTAGCTGAAGATGAAGTTATTGCAGACGGTGACCTAGATGGTTATGGTGAAGAAGAGGACAATGAAGATTCTTTAAATGAAGATAGTGATGAATTGTTTGAAGGATTAGATGATGAAGGAGACGAATTATTATTTAATGATGATTTAAATAATGATGATATCTAATAAAAATAATCGGTTTAGATTTAAATTAATTTAATAGATTTTAAACATAAAATAAGCGACAGGATGGAATTGCAAGAGCGGTGGATAGACTTATTTTATGTTTAAAATCAAAAAATATTATAAAAAGTCTAGGGGGAAAAATAGTGGACGAATTAGATATTTTTAATAAGCTAAAAATAGGAGTGGCATCTGATGAAAAAATAAGAGAATGGTCAAAAGGTGAAGTAAAAAAACCTGAAACTATAAACTATAGAACATTAAAACCAGAAAGAGATGGTTTGTTCTGTGAAAGAATCTTTGGACCAACAAAAGATTGGGAATGTCACTGTGGTAAGTATAAAAAGAGTAAGATATAAAGGGATTGTATGTGATAGATGTGGTGTAGAAGTTACAAAATCAAAAGTTAGACGTGAGAGAATGGGACATATTGAACTTGCAGCACCAGTAGCTCATATATGGTATTTTAAAGGAATTCCAAGTAGAATTGCATTAATGTTAGATGTTTCACCAAGAAACCTTGAAAAAATAATTTATTTTGCATCTTATATAGTTGTAGATAAAGGAACTTCAGGATTAGAAAAAAATGTCAAGTGTTAAATGAAAAAGAATATCATGATGCAGAAGAAAAAATATGGTAGAGGTTCTTTTAAGGCAAAAATGGGAGCAGAAGCTTTAAGAGAATTATTAGAACAAATTGACCTTGAAAAATTATCAAAACAAATTAGAAAAGAATTAGAAACAGCTAGTGAACAAAAAAAGAGTTAAACTTGTAAAAAGATTAGATACAGTAGAAGCGTTTAGAATATCTGGAAATAGACCAGAATGGATGGTTATGAATGTTGTTCCAGTTATTCCACCAGAATTAAGACCAATGGTTCAATTAGATGGTGGTAGATTTGCAACATCAGACCTAAATGACTTATACAGAAGAGTTATTAATAGAAATAACAGATTAAAAAAGATTATTAGAACTAGGTGCACCAGAAATTATAGTTAGAAACGAAAAAAGAATGTTACAAGAAGCAGTAGATGCTTTAATAGATAACGGAAGACGTGGAAGACCAGTAACTGGAGCAGGAAATAGACCATTAAAATCTTTATCAGATATGTTAAAAGGAAAACAAGGTAGATTCCGTCAAAACTTACTTGGAAAACGTGTTGATTATTCTGGACGTTCTGTTATCGTAGTAGGACCAGAACTAAAAATATATCAATGTGGACTTCAAAAGAAATGGCAGTTGAATTATTTAAACCATTTGTAATGAGAGAATTAGTAGGTCGTGGAATTGCTCAAAATATAAAAAATGCTAAGAGAATGGTCGAAAGATTAAGACCAGAAGTATGGGGAATATTAGAAGAAGTTATAAAAGATCATCCAGTTATGTTAAACCGTGCTCCAACACTACATAGACTTGGTATTCAAAGTTTCGAACCAGTACTTGTAGAAGGAAGAGCAATTAAGCTTCACCCATTAGTTTGTGAAGCATTTAATGCTGACTTTGATGGTGACCAAATGGCAGTTCACTTACCATTATCACCAGAAGCACAAGCAGAATCAAGATATTTAATGCTTTCAACAAATAACTTGTTAAAGCCACAAGATGGTAAACCAGTTGCTGTACCAAGACTAGATATGATTTTAGGAAGTTATTATTAACAATGGTATTAGATGGCGAAAAAAGGTGAAGGAAAATACTTTAAAGATCCTGACGAAGCAATAATGGCTTTTGAAAACCATGATGTTGGAATTCATGCTAAAATCTTTGTAAGAGTATCAAAAGAAATTGATGGAGAAATTAAAACAGGAAAAATAGAGACTAGTGTAGGTAGAATTATATTCAATCAAGGAATTCCTCAAGATTTAGGATTTATTGATAGAGAAAAAGACCCATTCAATATGAAATTAGTTTCCCAGTTATGAAAAAAATCTATGGGGCAAATTATTGAAAAGGTTATTAGTATTCATGGTTTAATAGAATCTGCAGAAGTAATTGATTATATCAAAGCTTTAGGATTCAAATATTCTACATTAGCTGGAATCACATTCTCTATGGATGACGTAAAAGTGCCAGAAGCTAAAAAAGGATTATTAAAAGAGGCTGATGAGAAAGTAGAAACAATAAGAAAACAATATGCACGTGGTTTAATTACAAACGACGAAAGATATAATGCTGTTATTAATGTGTGGGAAGATACAACTAAAAAAGTAAGTAATGCTATGGAAGATAATTTTGACGAATTAAACCCAATTTATATGATGGTTAAATCTGGAGCCCGTGGTAATATGAACCAATTAAGACAAATTGCAGGTATTCGTGGATTAATGGCAAGTACAACAGGTAAAGCAGTTGAAATACCAATTAAATCTTCATTTGCAGAAGGGTTAGATGCGTTGGAATACTTCATTTCAGCCCATGGAGCTCGTAAAGGACTTTCTGATACAGCTCTTAGAACAGCAGACTCTGGATACTTGACAAGAAGATTAGTTGATGTTTCACAAGATATTATTGTTCGTGAACATGACTGTGGAACAGAAGAAGGTATCATAGTTTATGATAAACATGGTGTATGTCAAAAATGTTATGGTATGGGATTGGCAAGAAGAAGTCTTAGTTTCTATAGGTGAATCAGTAGGTATAATTGCAGCTCAGTCAATTGGTGCACCAGGTACACAGCTTACAATGAGAACTATCCACTCTGGTGGTGTTGCTGGTGTAGCAGATATTACTCAAGGTTTCCTAGGGTTGAAGAATTATTTGAAGCTAAGAAAGCCAAAGGGTCTTGCTATTATATCTGAAATTGATGGTAAAGTAAAAATTAAAGAAACAAAGAAGAAGAAAGAAGTAGTTGTAACTTCAAAAGACGATTCAAGAACATATACAATACCATTTGGATCAAAAATGAAAGTAAAAGATGGAGATATTGTAGAAGTTGCTCAACCATTAATTGAAGGATCACTTATTGAAGGTTCAATAAATCCATCAGAAGTACTTGAATTAAAAGGACCAGAAGGAGTATTTGAATACTTAACATCAGAAGTTCAAAAAGTTATAGAAACCAAGGTGTTGATATCAACGACAAACACGTTGAAGTTATTGGTAGAAATGCAAATGCTTAAAAAGGTTAGAGTTGAAGATAATGGAGATACACATATGTTCCCAGGTTCTTTAGTTGATATGTATGAATTCGAAGATATTAATAATGAAGCAATTGCAGAAGGAAAACGTCCAGCAACAGGTAAGAGAGTATTACTTGGTATTACTAAAGCATCTCTTGCAACAGACAGTTTCTTATCAGCGGCTTCATTCCAAGAGACAACAAGAGTTCTTACTGAAGCAGCAATCAAAGGTAAAGTTGATGAGACATTAAATAAAATTTAAGTGTTATAGTTGGAAGCAATACTTGGACATCATAATCATTTCTTAATGAACTGTAACAGGAATAAAAAAAACTCAACTATTGATTTTCTTGACAAATATGCTATTTGCTAGTAAAATATAATAGAATAAGTATAAGGAGAAATTTATGCAAAATAATAATAGAAAACTATTTGAAACATTCATATCTAGAACTAAAATTTATTTAGCAATTATTTTAGTTTTATTAATTATTATGTGTGTTGAAAACAATAAATTAATAATAACTAGTATTATAGTATATTTAGCAATAGTTGGATATACTTATTATGCAAATCGAAAGAGAAAAAAGTGAAATATCAGAGACATTGCAAGATCTAACTTTAAATGTGAATTCAGCAGCTAAGAATAGCTTAATTAATTCGCCTTTCCCTCTTATTATAATGGAGACTGATGGAAACATAATATGGAAAAGTTCAAAATTTAATTCTGAATTTATGGATGTTGATATTAATTCATATATGAATGATTTAAGCATAGAACTAAGAAGCGATATAGAGAGCAGAGAAGATAAGAAAAATAGAGATATTGTAAGACAAATTACTATAGGAAATAGAATCTATAAAATAATAGGAAGATATGTAGATTTTAAAAACAAAGACAGAGATAAAAAGGCAAAAAGGAATATATGATAATTTTACATTTTATAGATGATACTGAAAATGTAAAACTTCAAAAAAGAATATAAAGATTCAAAGTCTTGTGTTGGAATTATCATGGTAGATAACTATGAAGAAACGATAAGAGGCTTAGATGCAAGTGAAAAACCAATTGTAACAGCAGAAATTGATAAAAAGATGTATGACTGGGCAAGTTTAACAAATGGAGTGCTAATTAAATCAGACAGAGATAGATATGTTTACTTATTTGAACAAAGATATTTAGAAACTTTAAAAGAAGATAAATTTAGTATATTAGACAAAATAAAGGAAATTGATACAAAGAAAAAGGTACAATTTACTTTAAGTATAGCAGTATCAAACGAAGGTTTAACAGATAAACAAAAATATGAATCAGCACAAGGTGCTATGGATGTAGTATTAGGACGTGGTGGAGATCAAGCAGTTATAAGAGAAAATGAAATATATAAATTCTTTTGGTGGAAGAGTAGAAGAAGTAGAAAAAAAGAACAAAGGTAAAAGCCAGAGTTGTAGCACATGCATTAGAAAATTTAATAAAAGAATCAAAAAAAGTTATGATTATGGGTCATAATAATCCAGATATGGATAGTATAGGTTCTTGTATGGGAATTTATCGTTTAGCAAAAACTTTAGATACTAATGCATATATTGTAAGCAGTGAAGATGTTCCAGCATTGAAAGCCTTTAATAGAGAATTAGATAAAGATTCAGAATATGAAGATGTTATTATAAATAAAGAAGTAGCAATGGAGAACGTAGATGAAGATACTTTGTTAGTAGTCGTAGATACTCATAAGGTTAATTATGTAGATGCACCAGAATTATTAAAAGAAGTCAAAAAAATTGTGATTGTTGACCATCATAGGAGAAGTGCAGATTATATTGAAAATGCTACTCTTATGTTCCAAGAAGTTTATGCTTCTTCTGCTGCAGAATTAGTAACAGAGCTATTACAATATGCAGAAACTAAAATCAATTTGAAAACAATTGAAGCAGAGAGTTTATATGCAGGAATTATGATGGATACAAAGAACTTTACTTTTTAAAACAGGTGTCAGAACATTTGAAGCAGCAGCATATCTTCGTAGATGTGGAGTAGATATTATTAGAGTAAAGAAATGGTTCCAAAGCGACTTAAAAAGTTTTAATACAATAGCTGATATTGTGAAAAGAGCGGATATTGTAAATACTACGATAGCAATATCAATTTATGATAAAACATCAAAAGAAGCTAGTTTAATTTGTGCAAAAGCGGCTGATGAATTATTAACGATTAGTGATATAACTGCATCTTTTGTTCTAGGAAATACAGGAGAGAAAAATTTGCATTAGTGGACGTTCTATAGGTGATATAAATGTACAATTAATACTAGAAAAACTTGGTGGTGGAGGGCATATAACCCTAGCGGGAGCACAAGTAGAAGGAATGACAGTAGAAGAAGTAAAAATAGAATTAATAAACCGAATCAATGAATATTTTTCAGAAATAGAAAATTAACAAAAGATAGGAGCTATTTTTAATGAATATAATAAAAAATTCAGAAAAAAATGAAAAAGGGTCTATTACAGTAATGGTATTGTCAGCTATGTTGTTTTTAATAGGGACTATAACAGTTTCTTATTTTGCAATGTCTAATAAATCTATTGACCAAAATAAGAAGGTATCACAAATAGCTAAACAATATAAAGCTAGTGACGAAGATATGGAGAACGAGTACCAAAAAAGCTGTGAATAATTTAAAAGTTGAAGATTATGTGAAAGTAGGAGACTATGTGGATTATAATCCAACAATAGCGAGCAAAGATGGAACAAAAGTAGAAGAAAGTAAATTGAGTTATACATCGCCTACTGGAACTGCGTCAGAGCATGGAAATGGATATAGTGAACAAACCTTTAAGGCAACGGAAGATACACAGTGGAGAGTTTTAAGTATAAAAGATGGTACAGTAGAATTAATATCAAGAAATGGTATAAAAACATTTGATAAGGATTTAGACTTTTTATAAAAGGAGCTAGAGGTTATTTGTATGCAGAACAAGAGCTAAACGAAGTATGCAAGATATTTGGATATGGATATGGAGCTGATACAACAAAGGGAGGAAAAATATACAGTAGGAGGTCCATTAGATACATTAGTTACAGGTAAAATAGAAGGAACAGGGGCAAGAAGTATAACAGTAGAAGATATTAATAAAATAGCTGGTGTATATGAAGAAAATGGTCAGATGAAATATAGTGATGGGACTATAATAAATAGTAATTATGGAGATACTACGAAACCAACAGAAAATATTAAATTCCCAACTATAGATATCAACAAAGGAGATAATATAACAGGAATATCAAAATTGGCACAATTAAAAATGTAAAAAAATACAGAGTATTCATATAAAAAAGATAAAATGGCAAACCAGGATATATCGGAAATCTTATTTGGAAATAATTATTGGCTTGCTTCTCGCAGTATAAATACGGAAAGTACGTATGATTTTTGTGTTAGCTTTGTGTTTGGTCAAAATGTTTACATAGGATATACTGGAGTATGTTATGATTTGGATGGTGATTTTATAGAAAGAGATTTATCAGGAACAATAAGACCAATAGTAACTTTAAAAAAACAGAATGTTATAGATTTGTCTAATATTGATAGTAATCCCGAAGGAATAAATGTATGGCATTTGAAATAATTGTTGTAACATAATAAAAGTACAGAGAAACTTCTGTACTTTTTTTGATTTTTTCCTTGAAAAAACGTTATATATGTTGTAAAATAAGAAACGATAGAAAGGCGTGATAATATGAAGGTAATATTAAAAGCAGATATTAAAGGAGTAGGAAAAAAAGATGAAGTTATTAATGCATCAGATGGATATGCAAGAAATTTTTTATTTCCTAAAAATTTAGCAGTAGAAGCAAATGCTGAGAATATGAGTAAATTAAAGGCAAAAAAAGATTCTAATGCATATAAGAAATCACAAGAAAAAGAAGAAGCAAAAAAATAGCAGAAAAACTTTCTAAAATATTATTAAAAATTCCAGTAAAAGCTGGAGAAAATGGAAAAAATATTTGGTGGAGTTTCAGCAAAGGAAGTTTCAGATTTATTGAAAAGAAGAATATAAAATAGAAGTAGATAAAAAGAAAATAGAACTAAAAAGAGACAATAAAAACATTAGGTGTTAGAACACTAACAATAAAGTTATACGAAGGAGTAATAGGAAATTTAAAAATTGATGTAATAAGTAAATAGATTCAAAATTAAGATATTTTAAGTTTGAAAAACAATGTTCAGAATATTTGGGGAATTAAAATGGAATTAGGAAAAGTACCACCACATGATTTGGAAGCAGAACAAGCAATTATTGGTAGTATGCTTACTGATAGAGATGCTGTCATATCTGCAATAGAGATACTAAAAAGAAGAGGATTTTTACAGAGAAGATAATAAAGCAATTTATACAGCAATTTTAAATTTATATAATCGTGCAGAGCCAATTGATATTATTACAGTAAAATCAGAGCTTGAATCAATGGGAAAAATTTGAACAAGTAGGTGGATTAGAATATTTAGCAGAATTACCAGAAAAAGGTTCCAACAACTGCTAATGCAATGAAATATATCAAGATAGTAGAAGAAAAATCAACTTTAAGAAGATTAATAAAAACAGCAAATGAAATAATAGAATTAGGGTATAGTCCAACAGAAGATGTTGAAGATATTATGGAAGGTGCAGAAAAGAAAATCTTTAATATAATGCAAGAAAAAAAAAATCAAAAAGGATATGCACCAATAAAAGATGTTTTGGTAGAAAGTTTTACAAAATTAGAAGAATTATATAATAGAAAACAACATATTACAGGTGTTCCATCTGGATTCACAGAGTTAGACTATAGAACAGCGGGATTTCATGGATCGGAATTAATTTTAATTGCAGCAAGACCAGCTATGGGGAAAACAGCTTTTGCATTAAATATTGCAACAAATGCTGCAGTGAAAGCAAATGTCCCAGTAGCAGTATTTAGTCTGGAAATGTCAAAAGAACAATTAGTAAACAGAATATTGTGTAGTGAATCTATGGTAGACAGTAACAAAGTAAGAACTGGAAAATTAGAAGAAGATGACTGGACAAAACTTGCTGGAGCAATAGGACCTTTGTCAGAGGCTGAAATTTTTATTGATGATACACCAGGTATTAATATTACGGAAATTAGGGCGAAATGTAGAAAGTTAAAGTTAGAAAAAAATATTGGAATGGTAGTTATTGATTATTTACAATTGATTCAGGGTTCTAATAAAAGAGGGGAAGTCGTGAACAGGAAATCTCTGAAATTAGTCGTTCATTAAAGATATTGGCAAAAAGAGCTAGATGTTCCAGTAATTGCATTATCACAATTATCAAGAGCTGCTGAACAACGTCCTGATCATAGACCAATGCTTTCAGATTTAAGGGAATCTGGAGCTATAGAACAAGATGCCGATATCGTTATGTTTTTATATAGAGATGATTATTATAATCAAGATAGTGAGAAAAAAGGATATTGCAGAAATTATTATTGCAAAACATAGAGGTGGTTCGACAGGAACTGTTGAATTGTTATGGCTTGGAAGTTATACTAAGTTTGTCAATTTGGAGAGAAGATTTGATGACTAATAATAAGAAAGAAGATTTAAAAAGCAACAGTAAATATAAACTGTTGTTTTTTGTGTGGTAAATTTAAGTTCTAGTATTTTTTAAATTGATTGATATAAAATTATTGAAAAAAATTCAAATGTGATATAAAATAAAAAAGGCAAACTGGAAAGAGCTAAGATACAGAGGAGAAGAAATATAAATGCATATATTATTCATCAAAATTGAATAAAAAGAGAAAAATAGGTAAAATAAAAAAAAGGAGAAACTAAAGATGGATGAAAAAAAAGAAGAAAAAATTGTAATAGAAAGTCAGAAAGAAGAAATAAAAACAGATACGGAGAAAACAGAAAGAAGCAGAAACAGAATAACTAAAATTAAACAAATAAAGGTAAAAAAGGAATTAGAAATGCAGTAATAGTAGTTATAGCTATAATAGCAATATTTATAGCAATGTTAATACTAGACAAAAGTCAACATACATTTAATGGACAGGTATTAAAGTTGGTAGGAATAACAGAGAAGAAACAAGAAGACGAAGAAGATAAAAAAGAAAGAGCAAAAGCAGTAAAAGTAGCACAAGAGAAGTTTAAAGAACTAGAGAAAAAACAAAAAAAGAAAATCTAGAGGTATTAAAGATAAAAAGAAAAGGAGAATACTATTATTATATATCGGCAAAAGAGAATACTGTAGAAGTAAGAATAAAAGATAATAAAATAACAAGGGTAAACAGTATACCAATAGAAGAATAAAAAGCAAAGGAGCTAAAGTGGAAAACAATCCATATTAGCTTTTTTTTTTTTGGCTTTAAAACATATATTTTTACAAATAGTAATTCAGCTAAATCTTATTATGTGAAAGTAGGAAAAAGCTAAGATCCCTAAGGAAAATAGTAAAAGATAAAATAAATGTAACAAAGATGTAAAAAGAAATGACAAAAAGGTAGTTAAGAAAGAAGAGCCGTAAAAGTAGAATCGTAAAATGCATATAGACATAAATTGACTCTAAACGACAAATAAGATAAATTAGAATTATAAGAAAAAATAAGATAGGGTAAAAAAGTAATAAAACAAAGAAAAAATACAAAGAAAGCCGATTTTATATAAAAGAAGTCAGGAAAAGGAGGAAATGCAATGCTACAAGAAGCCCTAAAAGAAGCATTAAAACATGTTTTAATAATAATAGCAATAGCAATGGTAACAATAGTGAGTATGCCAATAGAAAAAGCATATGCAAGTACTCTAGAACCAACAAGTGACCAAAAAATAGAATATAGAGCAATATCACAAGAAATAGTAAACGGGAAAAAACAACTAATAATAGAAGTAAGAATACGAAAATTAAACTTTAAGGGAATAGATTTAAGATTACAATATGATACTGCTTTTTATTAACACCTTCGGATATAGAAACAAATACAGCAATAGACGTAAATGATGCAGATGACATACCAAGTAATTTCACATATGTAAATGGATTTGAAAAATATATGGATATGTTAGAAGTAGAGGGAACACAAGGCGAATTAAGAATGGTGTATTCAATATTAGGAGAAGATGAAAGAACAGGAACAAATGAATATTATAAAGAAGAAACAGTAAATGAACCAATAGTAGAAGTAACAGACGAAGCTATAATAGGAAAAATAAGTTTTCAAATGGAAGATGAAACAGCAATAACTACAGATGATATTAAATTAAAAAAACAGGAAGCACATCACCAACAACAGGAATAAAAGTAGTAACAAGTGAAGCAAACATCTATCAAGCAATAGTCATTATTTGAATTTACATTAGATTTGACATCAAAAATGCAAACTTATCCAAAATAGAGATAAGTAATGGAAATGATGAAAATGAAGACTACAGAAAATATGATTTAAATCAATATTTGAAAAAGAAACATTAGAATATGAAACAAAAATACTAGAATATGTAGATACAGTAGACTTAAATATACAAGCAGAAGATGCAAACTCAACAATAAAAATAAAATATCCCAAAAGAGATGATGATGGAAAAGCAGAAAGAGACAATAATGGAAACATAATATATGAAGAAAAAACAAATAAGTCAAGAACTTCCAGAAAAAATAACACTGAACCAATTAGGAGAAGAAGACACAATAGTAGAAATTACGGTAACTGCAGAAGACGGAGTAACAGAGAAAATATATAAAAAAATACATATAAAAAAGACCATATGGAAAAATAAAAGGAAAAGTACAGCTAGGAGATGGACTAAAAGAAAGTATGTATGAATCGTATGGGATAGAAATGAAGTTTATAGCAGACATAAGAATATACAAGCAAGGACAAGTAAATTGGGATGACATCATACCAGGAAATCTCTCATTAGATGATGTAGATAATAAACAAATAGAAAAAAGAAACAAAATCAGATAATGATGGAAACTATGAAATATATGCGATTCCAGGAGAATACGATTTTTATATAGAAAGAAAAGGATTTTTAGCAGACATAACAACCAAAATGACAATAAACGAAAATGATGAAATAGATTTAGGAACAAAGATTCTATATGAGGGAGATGCGGACAGAAGCGGAATAATAGATTTAAATGACACAATAGAAATAGTAAACAGCATGGGAGCAAGCAAAGGAGACAGCACATATTCAGAAAGATACGACTTTGGACAAAAAGGATATGTATCATTAGATGATATGGTAAGTGTAGTAGGAGACCTATATAAAACAATAACAATACAAGATTACACAGGATAATGAAAAAAAATGCTAATAACCCCAATTGCACAAAAAAAAAAAGTAAAAAAATACAAAAGAAAAATAAAAAAAGTAAAGAAGGAGAAGAAGATATGAAAAAGAGAAAAAAAGTGGCACTTATAACATTATTGGTAATGATATTAAATATGTTTTCACCATACAGTATATTATTTAATAACATATCAAATGCAGCAACAGGAGTATTAGGAGATGACCCAATCATATTAAACAACTTAGAGTAACAACAAAAGGATCAAACAAAATACTAACAGTAGAAATAGCTGCAGTAACAGAAGCTGTCTTAAATGGATTCGACTTCCAATTTAAAATAGATACAAGTAAAATAACACCATGTAACAAAAAACACAGGAGCAGCAACAACATCACTAGGAATGATAATGTCTCAAAGCGATTACTTCTTAGGAACATTACAAGTGAAAAACTATGACAGAAATACAAATCAATTTCATTTCCTTGCAACAGAGCCATCAGGAGGAACAGATATAGCATACAATGGATACATTCCAGGGCAAGTAGGAGATGATGCAATAGATGTAAATGGACAAGGATATTCGGTATACTATCCAATATTAAAGCTATCATTTAAATTAGATAGTTCAGTAGATGAAAATAGTTTACCATCAGACCTATTTACATTGGTACCATCAGGAGCAGGATTACCAACAGGATTAAAAGTAAATTACACAAATGAATCAGGAATAAGAATAAGTAAAGATTTGCCATTAGCGACGAAAGGATTTACAAACGCAGAAAAACAAATAGCATCAATATCAGTAAAAACAAATCCAACAACAACAGCATATGAACATGGAGATACAATAGATTTAACAGGAGGAGTAATCCAAGTAACATATGATGACAACTCAACAGAATATGTAGATATGATAGATCCATCAGTATCAATAGCAACAGGTTCACCAGCAGATGTGAATAATCCAATTGTAAAGTTAGATTATAAAGGACAAGAGACAAGTTTTAATATAACAGTAACAGACCCAATTCAATCATTATCAGTGGCGACACCAATGACACAGGGAGAATATGATCATGGAGATACATTAAATTTTGCAGGATTAACATTATCAGCTGTAACAAAAAAAGTGGATCAACAACAACAATATCAAGTACAACACCAGGATTAACGATAAGTGAAACAACAGCAAATATAAATTCACCAAACTTTACAAAGACATCAGGAAGTAGTGATGTAGAAGTAAGAGGAACACAGGTAATAAAATTCACATATGATGGAAAAACAGCACAACAAACAATAATAGTAAATGACAAAATAGCTAGTATAAATGTGGTGACACAGCCAAACAAAACAGTATTCAAATATGGAGAAACATTAGACATAACAGGAGCAACAGTAAAGGTAACATTGGAAAGTGGAGATACAACTAATATAAACTTACCAGATGGAAGTGCAACAGTATCAGCATTTGATAATACACAAACAGGAAGTAAACAAAACTTAACAGTAACAATAAACGACAAAACAGCACCAGAAACAATAGATGTAGAAGCATATAACTATGTTAAAGAAAACAACTCTAACAGAACCAACAAAAAGTAGACTACAAATATAATGAAAACCTAGATGTAACTGGAGGAAGAATAAAAAGTAAACTGGGCAAATGGAACAGTATCAAATGTAAATCTAACAACAAGCATGGTAACAGTATATAACAAAACACAGCTAGGGGTACAAACATTAACAATATCATATACATTTACATATACATTGTCAGATGGGGCACAAATACAAGATCCAATAACAATGACATATGAAGTAGAAGTTACGAACCCAGCAAAAACAATAACAATTACACCACCAACAAAAACAGAATATGAACATGGAGATTCATTAGATTTTACAGGTGGAGAGATAGAAGTAACATATGAAGATGGAACAACACAAACAAAACAAATAACAGCTGATATGGTAAAAGAAAGTAGCGGAAGTTTAGTAAATATGGCTCAACAGCATCTGATTACGTAAATAATGAAGTATTAAAAACATTAGTAATCAAATATAAAGAAGACAGTGTAACAGAAACAGTAAATTATCCAATCAAAATAAAAAATGTTGTAAACAAAATAGAGATGTCAACAAATCCAACGAATACAACATATAACGTAGGAGATACATCATACAAGCTAGCAGGAGGGACAATCAAAGTAACAAGAAAAGCAGGAAACACAGAAATAGTAGCACTAACAGATAATGGAGTAACTCTAATAAATTTAAGTACATTAACAACAAGCCAAGGAACAAAAGAAGTAACAGTTACTTATGAAGAAAAAAAACAACAACATTTAATATAACAGTACAAAATGGAGTAAGAAGTATAAATATAACAACTCCAACAAAAACAACATATGATCATGGAGATACATTAGACGTTACAGGAGGAAAAATAGAAGTAACATATGTAGATGGAACGACACAAGACAAAGAATTAGATGTAAGCATGATAACAGAAAGTGATGGAAGTCCTGTAAACATGGCACCATCAACATATGGAGACACAAACAAAGAAAGTAAAACATTATTAATAAAATATCAAGAAGACGGAATACAACAACAAAGAAAATTACACAATTGATATAATAAATGATGTAAAGCAAATTGCTATTCAAGGAACAGCACAATCTCAATACAATATAAATGATCAATTACAACCCGGATTATCAATATTAGTAACAAGAGCATCTGGAGTACCAGAAGCAATAACAGTAACAAATAGTATGTTAACAAACTTCAGTACAGCAACAGAGGGAACAAGAACAGCAACAATAACATACACAGAAAACGGAATAACAAAAACAACAACATTTGTATATACAGTAAAAGATACTGTAACAAGTATAAGTGTAAAAAATGGACCAACAAATGCTACAAAGTACGGAGAAGATATTGACCTAACAGGAGTAACAATAGATGTAGTAAAAGGAAGTGGAACAACAACAATACCAGTTACAAAAGACATGATAAAAGCAGGAACATACGATCCAGATAAAACAGGAAATCAAGTAATAAAGATTGTATATGGAGGACAAGAAACAACATTAACAATAACAGTAAAAGACTATGTAACTGGAATAACAATAAACCCAGCAAGTGTAACAGGAAAATACAATGACACATTAAGTAAAATGATCCAAACAAATAACATACAATATACTGTAACATATGCAAAAGCAGGAGCACAAACCCCAATAACTCTAGCAGAAAGTATGGTAGCAGGATATTCAGCAACAAGCACACAAGATCAAAACCTAACAGTAACATATAAAGATGCAGACACAAACAGTTACACAAATGGACAAAACTTCACAACAAACTTAAAAGTAACATTAAGTAAAGAAGTAAAAGAAATAAACATCACAGCACCAAGCAAAACAACATATGAACATGGAGAAACAATAGCAACAGACGGAACAATAACAGTAGTGTTCACAGATGGAACACAAGAACAAAGAACAATGGACTCAACAATGATCACAGAAAGTGATGGAAGTCCAGTAAACATGAGTCCAGCAGCATCAGAATATACAAATAACAAATTGTCAAAAAAACACTAAAAATAACATATACAGAAGATGGAAAAACAGAAACAATAAATTATCCAATAGAAATAGTAAACAAAGTACAATCAATAACAATTAAAAGGAACACCAAAAACAACATACAATATAAACGAAGCATTGGATAATAACATAACAATAACAATACACAGACAAACAGGAGCAGACGAAGATGTAACTGTAACATCAAGTATGATACCAAGCTTTGATACAACAACAGAAACTTCAGGAACCCCAAGAAGTTCAGATATAGAATATACGGAAAATGGAATAACACTAAGAGTACCATACACATATACAGTAATAGACGAAGTATCAAACATAAATGTAAATACACAACCAACAAATGCTACAAAATATGGAGAAGATGTAGACTTAACAGGAGTAACAATAGATGTAGTAAAAGGAAGTGGAACAACAACAATTCCAGTAACAAATGATATGATAAAGCCAGGAACATACGATCCAGATAAAACAGGAAATCAAGTAATAAAGATTGTATATGGAGGACAACAAACAACACTAACAATAAATGTAAAAGACTATGTAACTGGAATAGCAGTAAATCCAGTAAGTGTAACAGGAAAATATAATGATACATTAAGTTCGTTGATACAAAACAATAATATCCAATATACTGTAACATATGCCAAAGCTGGAGCGCAAACCCCAGAAGTTCTAGTAGAAAACATGGTATCAGGATATACAGCAACAAGTACTCAAGATCAAGACTTAACAGTAACATATACAGATACAGACACAGATAGTTACACAAATGGACAAAACTTTACAACTAATTTAAAAAGTAACATTAGATGATACGATAACAGGAATGACATTAGAACAAACAGGTACAGTAAAAACAGACTATAAATATGACGAGGAATTTGATGTATCAAATTTAGTAATAGTAGTACACAAATTAAGTGGAGATCAAACAGTACCAGTAATGAAAGATATGATAAAAAATTATAATAAACAACAATTAGGAAACCAAACAGTATCAGTAGAATATAATGGAACAACAGTTAGAACAATTAATGTAACTGTGAAAGATTATATAGCAAGTGTTGTAATAACAGTACCAAGTAAAATAACATATAAGTATAATGAAGAATTAGACTTATCAGATGCAAAAAATAACAATAACAATGGCATCAAAACCAAATGCACCAACAACAATATCAGTAACCCCAAGTATGATAAGTGGATATAATAAAGCACAAGTTGGAGCACAAACAATAACAATAACATACACAGATAACGAAAATAACGTACATACACAAACATTTGGAGTAAGAGTAGAAGATTCAATAAAAACAATAACATTAGAAAACAATAACTTTAAAACAAATTACAAATATGGAGAAAACTTAAACCTAAGCGGATTAAGCCTAAAAAGTAACAAAAGAAAGTGGAGCAACCACAACAGTTCCAGTAACATCAGGAATGATAAGTGGATATAATCCAAACAAATTAGGAAGTCAAACATTAACAATAAATTACGAAGGAAAACAATTCACAATAGTTGTAAATGTAGTAGATTATGTAACAGACATAATACTAACACCACCAACTAAAGATGATTATAAAATAGGAGAGTCATTAAGTTTAGTAGGCGGAAGCATTACAGAAAAAAATGGCAAGTGGAGCAAATGGAAGCACAATATCATTAACAAATAGTATGGTAAGTGGATTTGATAGTACAACCCCAGGTACAAAAAATCTAACAGTAAAATATGTTAAAGACGGAAAAACATACACAAAAACATTCCAAGTAGCAGTAATAAACACAATAAACCATATTGAAGTAATAGCACCTACAAAAACAGACTACAAATATGGAGAAAACTTAAATTTGTCAGGTGGATCAGTAAAAATCTATATGGAAGATGGAACAATAAAGACAGTTCCATTAACAAGTCAAATGGTAACAGGATATAGTAAAACAACACCTGGACAACAAATGTTAAAAGTAACATACACAAGTGAAGATGACAAAAAAATACGAAGGATATTTCAAAGTAACAGTAGGAGAAGACTACATAAAAGACACAAAATTTGTAGCACCTACAAAGAAAGAATACAGAATAGGTGACACAATAGACTTAACAGGAGGATCAATAACAGAAGTATACGCTAGTGAAAAACTAGGAAACAAATATGATTTGACAAATAGTATGATAAGTGGATTTGATAGTACAACCCCAGGTACAAAACAAATCACAGTAACATTCAATAATAAGACATATCAATATAGTGTAACAGTAAAAGACAGAACATTAGGAATATCAATCAAGACATTACCTAATAAACTAGAATACAAAAAAGGTGAAAATTTAGACTTAACAGGAGCAACATTAAATGTTGTAAAAGAAAGTGGAACACAAGTAATCAAAATAACAGCAGATATGGTATCAGGATATGACAAAAATAAAGCAGGAATACAAGTAATAAAAGTAACATATGAAGGATTTACAACACAATTTAGTATATTAGTAAAAGAAGAAGTTCCAGCAACAAATCCTGACGAACCAAACACACCAGATGACAACAAACCTAATACATCAGATAAAAATAATAGTACTTCAAATACTACCCCAAGTGTACCAAGTATTATAACAAAAGTTGAAGAATCAACAGAGCCAGAAGAAAATGCCAATGAAGAAACAAAATTAGAAGAAGATAATAAGAACACACAAGAAGACAACAAAGAATCATTGGTATCAGGAACAAATGACAATCAAAATAATAATACACCAAAAAAGATAAAGGAACACAAAGAGTTCAAGAAGTGTTAAATATATTAGGATCATTATTAGTATTAATAGCTTTAGCATTTATCATAATTGTATTAGCTAAACGCAGAAAAAATGTAAAGATTTACATTGAAGAAGGAGACGAAAAAGTCTTAGTAGGAAAAGAAAAAGATTAACAAAAGACAATAGAGAATTAGACTTGAATAAATATTATAACAAATATAAAGAAGATGAATACAAAATAGTATTGTCAAAATCAATCAGCAAAAAATTAGATAAGAAAACTGTAAGTCTTACAGTACATGACAAAAAAGAAAGTTTCGTAGTAAATTACGATTCAAAAGAATACATCTATAAAACTTAGGCAAGAAGACTAAACAAGGTTTCCCCAGCCAAGTTTAGAGAAACATGGAAGGTTTACTATTACAGGATATATATATGTAACCGGTTGTATCCTGTAAAGTAAACAAGTACATACTATATAGCTATATAAAAGGTATAACAGAATCAATACCATATAATTTTAAATTGTGCGCAAAAAAAATTGATAAAATGACAAAAAAAGACTTGAAAAACAAAATTTTTAAAAATGACGTTTTCAAGTCTATTTGTCGTACTTATCTCATATATTTTTTAAAATGAGTTTTACCAAATAGTCCTTGTATTTAAATGCAGAATTGAAAAAAAACTAAAGTAGTATAAAATGTCGAAATATGACAATCCCTAGCAAAAAGAAATCAAAAAAAGAAGAACTGTAATATAAAAATAAAACAAATGTAAAAAGGAGGTTTGTTTTTCAAACCCCTTTTTTCCGTAGTTCTTATATAAATAATATATATGTAATATATAAAAAAAAGATAGGTTGAAATAAAAATAAAATAAATAATATAATTAATATATAATATTACTTTAGGAAAAAAGGAAAATGCTAGCTCGAAAAAAAAAGAACAACAACTTTAAGCCTAATGAAAGGAATGTACAGATATGGGAAAAACAAGAAAAAATAATGGAGAAAGAAAATTAATATTTGAGCAGTAATATTGCTAATAATTTCAGCAATATTATTCGGTCTAGCAACAGATCAAGGAATGAATTTAATAAAAATATACAAGATAGAGTTATGTTAAAAACAAGTATAACGATATCTAGTGCTAACAATGAAGCTTTAAAAAATAAAACAACAGAAGCAAAAATTGTAGCAGGTACAAATCATTTTATAGCATTAACACAAGATGGAAAAGTATATGGATGGGGAAGCAATGGAAGTGGAGAGCTAGGACAAAACAACACAAAAACATATACAAAAAGACCAACATATCTAGGAATAGACGATGCAATAGACATAGCAGCAGGATATCAAAGTACAGTAGTGCTAAAAAAAAGATGGAACTGTATGGATGGCAGGATTAAACAGTGATGGACAATTAGGAATAGAAAGTACAGAAAGTCAATCAACATTTGTACAAGTAAAAAAATGAAGATGGAACAGGATATTTAACAAACATAAAATCAATATCAGCAGGACAATACACAATGTTTGCAATAACAAATGATGGAGAAGTATATGGATGGGGAGAAAATGGTTCAGGACAACTAGGAATATCAAATACTGAAGACCAAAAGTTACCAGTAAAAACAACATTAACAAACATAAAACAAATTTCAACAAGTTATTACCATACAATAGCACTAACAGAAGATGGAAAAGCATATGTAGCAGGAAGGAACAATGAAGGAGAACTTGGAATCGGACAAACAACAAGTTCAACTATAACAACATGGACAATAATGAAATCAACAAATGGAACATCAGAAATGACAGGAATAAAGCAAGTAGCAACAGGATATATGCATACAGTAGTATTAACAGACAATGGATATATGTATGCTACAGGAAATAATGGATATTATCAATTATCAGATGGTTCAAGTACACAAAGAAAAAAATTTAGTATACATGAAAGATAGCTCAAACAACACTATGAAGGACGTAAAAGAAATATATGCAGCAGGTAACACATCAGTAGCAATAACAAATTCTAATGGAATATATGTAGTAGGAGAAAATTCATATGCACAATTACTACAAGGAAACACAAGCACAGTCACAAGATTCACAAAAGTAAAAAACAGTGAAAACATAGACAAAATAGTTATGACAACAACTACGGGAAGTCAAACAACAGCTTATGTAGATAACATAGGCAGAATATTCACAATAGGATATGCAGGATTGGGCCAATTAGGAGATGGTTCATTAACAAGCTCACCACAATACAAAGCATACAGTATAAGTGATTACAGATTTACAACAGAAGAAACAGCAGAAAATTTAAAAGCAGGAGAAACAAAATATATTGATCCAAAATTTGAATATGGAATAAATTTAATTAATAAAGAATTCACATTAGACTTAACATATGAGTCATTAGACACAGATGTAGTAACAGTAGAAGATAACAAAATAACAGCAGTAGGAATAGGAACAACATATGTAAAAAATAATAGACAGTACAAACAAAATTTATGGAACTGTAAAAAGTAAATGTAAATGCAGATGATGGAGTAACATATCCAAAAGTAGTAGGAGGATATAGCCATTTTGTAGGATTAAAGTCAGATGGAACAGTATGGACATGGGGATATAATGGAAATGGACAATTAGGAACAGGAGATCAAACAAATAGAACAGAACCAACAAAAACAAAAGTAGAAGATGCAGTAGATGTAACAGCAGGATATTATTTTACAGCAATATTAAAAAAAGATGGAACAGTATGGATTTCAGGAGACAATACATATGGACAACTAGGAGATGGAACAACAACAAATTCATCAGAATTTAAACAAGTACCAAATTTAACAGATGTAATACAAATATCAGCAGGCTCAGAAACAATGCATGCATTAAAAAAAGATGGAACAGTATGGTCATGGGGAAGAAATGACTGTGGAGAATATGGAGATGGAACAACTGTAAGCAAAGAAGATTTAACACCATCTCAAATGATAAAAGTAACAAATGTAATGCAAATTGCAGCAGGAAATTTGCACACAGCAGTATTAACAGCAGAAGGAACAGTGTGGGCTGCAGGACGAAACTCAGACTCACAATTAGGATTTGTGTATAACAACAAAGAAAACACATCTACACCACGAGAAATGCAAGGATTATCAGAAGTAAAGGAAATAGCATGTGGAGAATATAATACATTAATGTTACAAAAGGATGGATATGCATATGGAGTAGGAGAAAACTCAGATGGACAATTAGGAACAGGAGGAGCGACAACAATAACATCTCCAACATATATGAAAAACAGTAAAACAGGATATTCATTATCAGGAATAAAACACATAGTAAGTGCAGGAAGATTATTAATGGTAACGACAGGAGAAAACGGAATATATGTAGCAGGAGCGGCAGACCATGCACAAAACTTTACAGAAAATACCACAACAAGAACAACACTATATCAAACACAAACAGACAAAAAAATCTTAACAATGGCATGCACAAGAGACATAACATATCAAACAGGAGCAATTATAGATGAAAAAGGAAGAACATGGACAGTAGGATATGATGGACAAGGTCAAGTTGGACAAGGAGCACCAGAACATACAACCAAACCAGTAAATATTACAAAAACAAAAATAAGCTTAGCAGAAAATGGAATGATAAGTTTAAACCAAAAAAGGAGATAAATACCAATTAAAACACACAGAAATAGTAGGACTAAGTTTCTTAACCAATAAATTATTAGATGAAGACATAGTGTATAGCTCTATGGATAATGAAGTGGCAACAGTGGACGAAAATGGAGTAATAACAGCAGTAGGAGAAGGAACAACATATATAAAAAGTAAAAGATCAAAACAATGAAGTAACAAATGCAATAAAAGTAAGTGTAACAATAAAAAATAATGAAACACAGCCAAAAGTTGTAGGTGGAGGTTCTAATTTTGCAGCATTAAAAGGAAATGGAACAGTATGGACATGGGGATATAATGGCAGTGGTCAATTAGGATTAGGAGATACAAACAATAGAACAGAGCCAACAAAAACTAACATGAAAAATGTAATAGATATAGCAGCAGGAACAAACCATATATTAGTACTAAAATCAGATGGAACAGTATGGGCAACAGGACTAAACAACTATGGCCAATTAGGAAATGGAACAACAGAAAATACAAACACATTTCAACAAGTAAAATTAAATGAAAAAGGAGATTACTTGGAAAACATAGTATCAATAGCAGCAGGGTATACTGCAAGTTATGCAGTAACAGCAGAAGGAGAAGTATATGGTTGGGGAAGAAATGATGATGGAGAATTAGGAATAGGAAGTAAAAAGCAGTGAAATTAATGAATTATATCCAGTAAAATGAAAAAAGTATCAAAAATAATACAAGTAGCAGCAGGAGCAAACCATACAATAATGCTAGATGCAGATGGAAATGTATGGTCAACAGGATACAATAGTTCAGGACAATTAGGAATAGGAAATACAGATATACAAGTGCAACCAAAACAAATGACATCAGTAAGTGGAGTAAAAAGAAATAGCAGCAGGAACAAATCATTCAATAATGCTAGCAGAAAATGGATATGTATATTCAGTAGGAAATGATTCAAACTCACAACTAGGAAACGGAAACTCAACAAATATATCAACACCAACATATGTAAGAAACACATCAGGAAATTTAGTATCAGATGCAAAACATGTAAAAGCAGGAGGAGACTCAACATACATATCAAGAAAAAAGGATACAGAAGGAAAATCACAAGGAATGTATGTAATAGGATACAATAATTATGGACAACTATTTACACAAAACACAACAACTCAACCATATGCAAAAAGAAGTAGAAAAAAAACCTAGACATATTAGAAATAGCACCAACACAATACAGTACAGCGTTAATAGTAGATGGAGAAGGAAATGTATATACAGTGGGATATGATGGACAAGGACAATTAGGAAACGGAATATACGAAAATACAAAAAACAAAATATGTATAAGCAATATACAAGTAAAAGTAACATCCCAAATAATAAACTATCAAAATGTGGGAGAAAATAGTGAAAAAATACTAGCAAAAAAACAATAATAGATTTAATCTAATAAAAGAAAATATAGAAGGAAGTACATATGAATTTAAAACATTAGATTCAGAAGTAGCAACAGTAGATGACCAAGGAACAGTAACAGCAACAGCAGAATAGGAACTACAAACATAAAAGTACATGATACAACGACAGACTCATGGAATGCAGTAAAAGTAAATGTAAATGGTTCAGAAAACAAAGCACAACCAAAAGTAGTAGGAGGAAATTGCCATTATGCAGCATTAAAAGGAAATGGAACAGTATGGACATGGGGATATAATGGAAATGGCCAATTAGGACTAGGTGATACAAACGCAAGAACAGAGCCAACACAGGCAAAAGCAGAAAAAATCTTAGAAGATGGAACAAAAGAAGAAGAACTAATAACAGATGCAATAGACATAGCAGCATCATATAATCACACAATAATATTAAGAGCAGACGGAACAGTATGGAGTACAGGATACAATCAATATGGAGAATTAGGAACAGGAGACACAGAAGAAAGAAAAATATTCACACAAGTAAAAGGTCCAAATGGAGAAGGAATCCTAGAAAACATAGTACAAATAACAACAGGATATTATACAGGATATGCCTTAACAACAAATGGAGAAGTATATGGATGGGGAAGTAACAGATATGGAGAATTAGGACAAGGAAGCAAATCAGATGACCCTGTTTTATATCCAACAAAAATGAAAAAAGTATCAAACATAATTCAAATATCATCAGGAGCAGAATACATAGTAATGCTAGATGCAGAAGGAAAAGTATGGGGAACAGGATATAATGGAAATGGACAATTAGGAATAGGAAACACAACATTACAAACATTGCCACAACAAATGACATCAATAAGTGGAATAAAAAGAAATATCAGCTAAAAGTAATAATACATATATGTTAACAGAAGGAGGATATGTAGAAGGAGTAGGATACAATTATTACAGTCAATTAGGAGATGGAAGCTCAACAGATAGAACAACAGCAGTATATACAAAAAACACATCAAACAAATATGTATCAGATGCAAAACATATTTCAGCAGGAGAAAACTCAGTATTTATATCAAGAAAGAAGGACTCAGAAGGAAATCCACAAGGAATGTATGTAATAGGAAGAAATGACTATGGACAACTATTCACAGGAAACACAACAAGAGCATATTATGCAACAGAAGTAGAAAAAAAAAAAGATATACTAACAATGGCACTAACAGAAGGACAAACAGGATTAATGGTAGACGCAGAAGGAAATGTATATACAGTAGGATATAATGGACAAGGCCAATTAGGAAATGGAACATATGAAAGCTTAACAAGTAAAATATGTATAAGTAATACAAAAAAGTAGTAGTAAATCAAATATAATAAACTACAAAAATATTGGAGAAAACAATCAAAAAAAGTAGAATGTAAAACAACAATAGGATTTAATTTATTAAAAGAAAACATTGAAGGAAGTACATATGAATACAAAACACTAGACCAAGAAGTGGCAACAGTAGCAAAAGATGGAACAGTAACAGCAACAGGAATAGGAACAACATACATAAAAAGTACATGACACAAAAAACAGATATCTGGAATGCAGTAAGAGTAAATGTAAATGGAGCGGAAAACAAAACACAGCCAAAAGTTGTAGGAGGAGGACACCATTATGTAGCACTAAAAAGGAAATGGAACAGTATATACATGGGGATATAATAATAGTGGTGAACTAGGATTAGGAGATACAAACAATAGGTTAGAGCCAACACAAACAAATATGAAAAATGTAATAGATATAGCAGCTGGATACAATCACACAATAATATTAAAATCAGACGGAACAGTATGGACATCAGGACAAAACAAATATGGACAATTAGGAGATGGTTCAACAGTAGATAGCAACTCATTCCATAAAGTAAAACTAAATGAAAATGGAGAATATTTAGAAAATATAGTATCAATAGCAGCTGGATATAGCACAAGTTATGCAGTAACATCAGATGGAGAAGTATATGGATGGGGAAGCAATGATGATGGAGAACTAGGACAAGCAAATCAATCAACTGATCCAGTGACATATCCAGTAAAAATGAAAAAATCTCAAATATAATTCAAGTAGCAGCAGGAGCAAACCATGCAATAATGTTAGACGTAAATGGAAATGTATGGGCAACAGGATACAATAGTTCAGGACAATTAGGAACAGGAGATAAGGCAACACAAACATTACCACAGCAAATGGTATCAGTAAGTGGAATAAAAGAAATAGCAGCAGGAACAAACCATTCAGTAATGTTAACAGAAGGAGGAAATATACTATCAGCAGGAAGTTCTACAAGATCTCAAATGGGAGATGGAAGCTCAACAGATAGAACAACAGCAGTATATACAAGAAATACTTCTGGATATATAGTGTCAAATGCAAAACATATAGCAGCAGGAGGAAATTCAACATACATATCAAGAAAAAAAAGATACAGATGGAAAATCACAAGGAATGTATGTAATAGGAGAAAATTCAAATGGACAACTATTTACACAAAACACAACAACTCAACCATATGCAAAAGAAGTAGAAACAGACAAAGATATATTAACAATGGCACTAACAGAAAACAGTACTGGACTAATAGTAGATGAAGAAGGAAATGTATATACAGTAGGATATAATGGACAAGGCCAATTAGGAAATGGAACATATGAAAACTTAACAAGTAAAATATGTATAAGTAATACAAAAGTAGTAGTAAATCCAAATATAATAAACTACAAAAATATTGGAGAAAACAATCAAAAAAAGTAGAATGTAAAACAACAATAGGATTTAATTTAATAAGAGACGAAGTAGAATGAAACACATATGAATTCTCAACACTAGACCCAGAAGTAGCAACAGTAGCAGAAGATGGAACAGTAACAGCAGAAGGAATAGGAACAACATACATAAAAGTACATGACACAAAAACAAACATCTGGAATGCAGTAAGAGTAAATGTAAATGGTTCAGAAAAACAAAGCACAACCAAAAAGTAGTAGGAGGAAATTGCCATTATGCAGCATTAAAAGGAAATGGAACAGTATGGACATGGGGATATAATGGAAATGGCCAATTAGGACTAGGTGATACAAACGCAAGAACAGAGCCAACACAGGCAAAAGCAGAAAAAATCTTAGAAGATGGAACAAAAGAAGAAGAACTAATAACAGATGCAATAGACATAGCAGCATCATATAATCACACAATAATATTAAGAGCAGATGGAACAGTATGGAGTACAGGATTAAATCAATATGGAGAGTTAGGAACAGGAGACACAGATGAAAGAAGAATATTTACACAAGTAAAAGGTCCAAATGGAGAAGGAATCCTAGAAAACATAGTACAAATAACAACAGGATATTATACAGGATATGCCTTAACAACAAATGGAGAAGTATATGGATGGGGAAGTAACAGATATGGAGAATTAGGACAAGGAAGCAAATCAGATGACCCTGTTTTATATCCAACAAAAATGAAAAAAGTATCAAACATAATTCAAATATCATCAGGAGCAGAATACATAGTAATGCTAGATGCAGAAGGAAAAGTATGGGGAACAGGATATAATGGAAATGGACAATTAGGAATAGGAAACACAACATTACAAACATTGCCACAACAAATGACATCAATAAGTGGAATAAAAGAAATATCAGCTAAAAGTAATAATACATATATGTTAACAGAAGGAGGATATGTAGAAGGAGTAGGATACAATTATTACAGTCAATTAGAGATGGAAGCTCAACAGATAGAACAACAGCAGTATATACAAAAAACACATCAAACAAATATGTATCAGATGCAAAACATATTTCAGCAGGAGAAAACTCAGTATTTATATCAAGAAAGAAGGACTCAGAAGGAAATCCACAAGGAATGTATGTAATAGGAAGAAATGACTATGGACAACTATTCACAGGAAACACAACAAGAAAGCATATTATGCAACAGAAGTAGAAAAAGAAAAAGATATACTAACAATGGCACTAACAGAAGGACAAACAGGATTAATGGTAGACGCAGAAGGAAATGTATATACAGTAGGATATAATGGACAAGGCCAATTAGGAAATGGAACATATGAAAGCTTAACAAGTAAAATATGTATAAGTAATACAAAAGTAGTAGTAAATCCAAATATAATAAACTACAAAAATATTGGAGAAAACAATCAAAAAGTAGAATGTAAAACAACAATAGGATTTAATTTAATAAGAGACGAAGTAGAAGGAAGCACATATGAATTCTCAACACTAGACTCAGAAGTAGCAACAGTAGCAGAAGATGGAACAGTAACAGCAGAAGGAATAGGAACAACATACATAAAAAGTACATGACACAAAAACAAACATCTGGAATGCAGTAAGAGTAAATGTAAATGGTTCAGAAAACAAAGCACAACCAAAAGTAGTAGGAGGAAATTGCCATTATGCAGCATTAAAAGGAAATGGAACAGTATGGACATGGGGATATAATGGAAATGGCCAATTAGGACTAGGTGATACAAACGCAAGAACAGAGCCAACACAGGCAAAAGCAGAAAAAAAATCTTAGAAGATGGAACAAAAGAAGAAGAACTAATAACAGATGCAATAGACATAGCAGCATCATATAATCACACAATAATATTAAGAGCAGACGGAACAGTATGGAGTACAGGATACAATCAATATGGAGAATTAGGAACAGGAGACACAGAAGAAAGAAAAATATTCACACAAGTAAAAGGTCCAAATGGAGAAGGAATCCTAGAAAACATAGTACAAATAACAACAGGATATTATACAGGATATGCCTTAACAACAAATGGAGAAGTATATGGATGGGGAAGTAACAGATATGGAGAATTAGGACAAGGAAGCAAATCAGATGACCCTGTTTTATATCCAACAAAATGAAAAAAAAGTATCAAACATAATTCAAATATCATCAGGAGCAGAATACATAGTAATGCTAGATGCAGAAGGAAAAGTATGGGGAACAGGATATAATGGAAATGGACAATTAGGAATAGGAAACACAACATTACAAACATTACCACAACAAATGACATCAGTGAGTGGAATAAAAGAAATATCAGCAAAAGGAAGCAATACATATATGTTAACAGAAGGAGGGTATGTAGAAGGAGTAGGATACAATTATTACAGTCAATTAGGAGATGGAAGCTCAACAGATAGAACAACAGCAGTATATACAAAAACACATCAAACAAATATGTATCAGATGCAAAACATATTTCAGCAGGAGAAAACTCAGTATTTATATCAAGAAAGAAGGACTCAGAAGGAAATCCACAAGGAATGTATGTAATAGGAAGAAATGACAATGGACAATTATTTACAGGAAACACAACAAGAGCATATTATGCAACAGAAGTAGAAAAAGAAAAAGATATACTAACAATGGCATTAACAGAAGGACAAACAGGATTAATAGTAGACACAAAAGGAAATGTATATACAGTAGGATATAATGGACAAGGACAAATAGGAAATGGAACATATGAAAACACAACAGAAAAAAGTATTTATAAGCCAAGTAAAATTAAACACAACACCAAAAGTAATAAACTACAAAAAAGCAGGAGACACAGGAGAAAAAATAGAATACACAGTAACAGCAGGATTCAATTTATTATATGAAGAAGTAGAAAAGGGAGAATGTGAATACAAAACACAAGATGACCAAATAGCAACAGTAGATGACAAAGGAGTAGTAACAGCAACAGGAACAGGAACAACATACATAAAAGTGTATAACAAACAAAATGACTGCTATGCAGCAGTAAAAGTCAAGTAAATGGGGAACAAGGACGCACAGCTGCCAAAATAGTAGGAGGGGGAAATCATTTTGTAGCACTAAAAGCAAATGGAGAAGTATGGACATGGGGATATAATGGCTATGGTCAACTAGGAATAGGAAACACAGAAACCAAAAATAGACCAACAAAAACAAACATCTATAACTCAAAAGACGAAACACAAACAACATATGCAATAGATGTAGCAGCAGGATATAGTCATACATTGGTATTAAAATCAGATGGAACAGTGTGGGCAGCAGGATATAATGAATATGGACAACTAGGAGATTCAAGCACAACAAATACAAGTGAATTTGTCCAAGTAACAGGAATACCAGAAAAAGTAATAGCAATAACAGCAGGAGGACATTCATCATATGCATTAACAGAAAGTGGAAAAGTATATGGATGGGGTTATAACTATGAAGGACAATTAGGAAGAGGAAGTACAAGTCAAAATAATCCAAATGCAACACCACAAAAAATGCAAAAAGTATCAAACATAATACAAATGTCAGCAGGAGATAACCATATAGTAATGTTAGATGCAGATGGAACAGTATGGAGCACAGGACATAACTATTATGGACAATTAGGAACAAATAACAAAACAAATTACAGCATACCACAACAAATGAGAACAGGAACAACAACAGTATTAAATAATATCAAAAAGGTATCAGCAGGAAGTCTACATACGCTAGCACTAGCAGAAAATGGAACAGTATATTCATTAGGATATAACTATTATGGACAATTAGGAACAAAAATACAACAAACTACATGTTACCAGTAACAATGGTAGACTCAAAAGGAAACACTGTAACAGGAGTAAAAGATATAGAAGCAAATGGATACACAAGTATATTATCAATAAAACCAACAACAACAGGAACAGAAGGAAATCTAAGCCAAACAGCAGGAATATATGTTACAGGATACAACAACTATGGACAATTATTTAATCAAGACACAAAAACACTAACATCATTAACAAAAAGTACAAGAAGACAAAAACATAATAACAATGGCAAGCACACAAAATATATCAAGCCAAACAGCAGCAATAGTAGATGATTCAGGTTTAGTATACACAGTAGGATATAATGGATATGGAGCAATGGGAAATAAAACAACAACAAATACAACAGAACCAGCAAACATTTCAGAAGCAAGCCTAGAAGTAAACACAAGAAAAAATAGTATTAAACTTAGAAACAAACAATCTAAGCAAACAAATAGAAGCAAAAACAGACTTAGGATTTAATCTATTAATAGACCAAGTAGAAAATGAAGAAATAACATACAAAACATTAGACGAAAACATTGCAACAGTAACAGATGCAGGGCTAGTAACAGGAAAAAAATACGGAACAACAAAAATAGAAGTAACAACAAATAAATTACCAAATAAAGTATTAATAGATGTACAAGTACTAAGAAAAAATGACAAAACAATAGCAAAAACAGTAAGTGGCACAGACTTTACACTAGCATTAAAAGCAGATGGAACAGTATGGACATGGGGATATAATGGCTATGGACAACTAGGATTAGGAGACAATTCAAACAGATATAGACCAACACAAATAAACATAGAAAATGTAGTAGATATAGCAGCAGGAAACAACCATGCTCTACTTGTAACAGCAGATGGAAAAGTATATTCATTTGGATCAAATAGTTATGGACAATTAGGAAGAACAGGAAATACATACACACCACAAGAAATACCGAACTTAGAAAACATAGAAAAAGTATCAGCAGGAAATTATCATTCTATGGCAATAGACAAAGAAGGAAATGTATATACATGGGGCTATAACCAAAACGGACAACTAGGAGATGGAACAAGAATAAGCAATAGTATACCAACAAAAAATAAAACTAACAAATATAACAAAAATAGCAACAAAAAATAATACATCAGCAGCAATAGATGGAGATGGAAACTTATATACATGGGGATATAACTATTATGGACAACAAGGAATAACAACAGACAACGTATATACACCAAGAAAAGTATCAATATTAGAAAAAATAATAGACGTTGCAGTAGAAAATAACACAATAATTGTACTAGATCAAAATGGAGAAGTATTAGCAAGCGGATATAACACATATGGAAACTTAGGAAATAATACAACACAAACAAGAAAATCATTTGACAAAGTAATAGAAAAAATACGAAACAATAACAACAGGAGAAGGAGAGGAAGAGACAACAACTACTACACCAGTTTATCTATCAGGAATAAAATCGATAGAAGCAGGAAATGAATATGCAGTTGCAATAAAAGAAGATGGAACAGCTATTTCATGGGGTTATAATGGCTATTCACAATCTTCAAATGGAACAACTACAAATAATTTATTACCAGTAGACTTAAAATATGGAAAAGACAAAGAAAACATAGATAAAATAATAAATGTATCAGCAGGAGAAGGAACAATAGTAGTAGCAAGAGAAGATGGAAAAGTATGGACTATTGGAAAAAATTATTCTGGACAATTAGGAAATAGTTCAGCAGTAAATTCAAATGAATTTGTATGTATAAACAAACCTGTATTACTATTTGAAGAAACACCAATAAGAATAAAAGGAATAGGACAAAACAAAAAATGCAAAAGTAAATATGTCACAAGGATTTAACCTATTATATACAACAATAGAAGACACAGACTTAACATATCAAATAAAAAATGAAAAAATAGCAACAGTAGAAGAAACAACAGGAAAAATAACAGCAGTAAAAAAGGAAAAACAGCAGTAACAGTAACAGACAAAAAATCAGGAGAAACAACATCAGCAGATGTATATGTATTAGGAGAAGAAGATGTAACATTCCCACAAATCGAAACCCAAAATTATTCAACAGTAACTCTAAAATCAAATGGGGAGATATGGAGTTATGGATATAATGGATATGGACAATTGGGAACAGGAGACACAACATACAAAAGTATTACCAACATATACAGGAATAAATAATATTACACAAATATCACTAGGAGGAACACACACACTAGCACTAGACACAGAAGGACATGTATGGTCTTGGGGATATAATGGCTATGGAGAACTAGGAAATGGAACAACAACAAGCTCAACAGAAAAAAACAAGTAAAATCACCAGACGGAGAAGGAGTACTAGAAAACATAGTAGCAATATCAGCAGGAAATTATCATTCAATAGCATTAGATAAAGACGGAAATGTATATACATGGGGATATAACGGATATGGCCAATTAGGCTTAGGAAACACAACAAATACAGTACTTCCAGTAAAAGTAGACGACTTAGAAGGAATAATAAAAATAGAAGCAGGAAACTATACATCATATGTAATAGACAACAATAATCATCTATGGTCAACAGGATACAATTATTATGGAGAATTAGGAAATGGATCAACATCAAACAGAAGTAAATTTACACAAATTCAAACATTAGAAAATGTATCAGACGTATCTGCAAGTGAAACAAATAGTACAATAGTATTATTATCAGATGGAACAGTATGGGGATTTGGAAACAATACAAATAACCAATTAACAACTGTAGGAGGAGCAACACCACAACAATTAAAAGGACCAGACGGAATGTTAAAAGATATAACATCAATATCAGTTGGATATTATACAGGATATGCAATAACATCAGAAGAAAAAGTATTAGCATGGGGATTAAACAACTACTCACAATTAGCATCAGGAACAACAGAAACAAAATCAACACCTGTATATATGAAAGAAAAAAGACGGAAATGACTTTACAGATTCAATGATAGTATCAGGAGGAAGATACGGTGCAGAACTAGCAAAAAGTGATGGAACAGTATGGGGAGTAGGATATAATGGATATGGAAATATAGGAGATGGAACAACAAATTCTAAAAATCAGATAACATGTATATCAACACCACATATAAAATTAGAAGAAAGAGAAGTAACACTAAAACTATCAAATCCAAACTATCAAATAAATCCAAAAACTGTATATGGATTCAACATATTATTTGAAGAAACAGAAAATGAAGGATTTACATACAAAACATCAGACGAAACAATAGCAAAAATAGATGAAGCAACAGGAAAAGTTACAGCAACAGGATTAGGAAAAGCATATATAACAGTAACAGCAAAAGGAACAGAAGAAGAAACAAGAGTAGTAATAAACGTAATAGGAGAAAAAAAAAAAGTAGAAGAAAAGGTTCAAGTAGGAAGTTCACATTCACTAGCACTAAAACAAGATGGAACAATCTGGAGTTGGGGAAACAACACAAGTGCAATAAATACAACAGAACCAATACAAATAGAAAAAGGAAAATACAAAGAAACAAAAGAAATAGAAACACCAGAAGGAACAACACAAACAACAACAACAGAAAAAGAAATAGACTTAAACAACATAAAAAGACATAGCTGTAGGATATAATCATAACCTAGCATTAGACAGCGAAGGTCATGTATATTCATGGGGATACAATGGCTATGGACAATTAGGAGATGATTCAACATCAACAAAAGAAATACCAACAAGAATAGAAAGCTTAGAAGAAATTGAAAAAAGTATATTGCTATAAAGATGTAAGTATGGCAATAAATAAACAAGGAGAAATTTATATATGGGGATATAAATATAATAAAACTCCAACAAAAATCAATTTCTATGGAAAAGCAATAAGTCTAAATGAAAAACTAATACTAGCAGAAGATGGAAGTGTATGGAACATATCAGATACACCATCAAGAATAGCAGAACTAAAAAATATAGTAGAAATAGCATCAGGAGAAAACCACTATGCAGCATTAGATTCAAAAGGAAAAGTATGGGTATGGGGATATAACAGATATGGACAATTATCACAAGGAAACACAACAAATGTAGGAACACCAACAACAGTAAAAACACAAGATACAGAAGGAACATCATATCAAGACCTAGAAAATATTGTAGAAATACAAGCAGGAGAAAACACTTTACAAATGTTATCAAGTACAGGAGAAATCTATATTTCAGGATATAATGGCTATGGACAATTAGGAGAAGGAGAAAGCACAAGTAATATAACAATAGCAAAAAAAGTCAAAAAATATGGACCAAGTAAAAATATAGACACAAACACAAACCATAGTATAGCATCAGACAGAAGCGGATTTGTATATACAACAGGATACAACGGAAATGGACAATTAGGAATAGGATCAAATGTATCAACAAATGAATACACAGTAATAGGAGACACATATGTACATGTAAGTGAAAACAGAATAATACTAGAAGAAGGAAAAGACAAACAAGTAACAGCCTCACTAGACAACAAATTTAACCTAATAAATGACGTAGTAGACCAAAACAACATCACATACGAAACACTAAATAATGAAATAGCAATAGTAGACCAAGATGGAACAATCCATGCAAATAAAATGGGAACAGTAGAAATAATAGCAACACACAATAATAACACATAAATCAACAACAATATTTGTACAGGTAGTACCAGTAGGAAAAGTAACAGTACCAAAATTAGAAATAGGAGCTACACATACAGCAGCATTAAAAACAGATGGAACTGTATGGACATGGGGAAGTAACTCATATGGACAATTAGGAACAGGAGACAATATAAATAAAGCAATGCCAGCAAAAAGTAATGGATATAGAAAACGCAATAGATATATCAGTAGGAAGCTATAACACAGTAGTAGTAAAAGATGATGGAACAGTATGGAGCTTTGGATATAATGGATATGGTCAATTAGGAGATGGAACATCTTCAAGTAGAAATACACCAGTTCAAGTAATAAAACAAAACGGAAAACCACTAGAAAAAATAGTAAAAATATCAGCAGGAACAAACAAAACAATAGCATTAGATGAAAATGGAAATGTATGGGTTTGGGGAAATACATACAAATCAACAGCAACAAAATTAACAACAATAAATAATGCTATAGACATCTCACCAAGCTATGTGGTAACACAAACAGGAAAAGTGTATACATTAGAAGGAGAAAAACTAGAAATAGATAATATCCTAAGAGTATCAGAAGGTACAAATCATGCACTATTCCTAACAAAAGAAGGAACAGGATATAGCATAGGAGCAAATTCAAATGGTCAATTAGGAGATGGAACAACAGTAAACAAAAACTCACCTACAGTGATAAAAACAGAAAAAAGTAATCTAACAGACATCAAAGAACTAAAAGCAGGATCAGGAAGTTCAATGGCAATAATGAAAAATGGAGACACATATACATGGGGAAGCAACAACAACAATAAATTAGGAACAACTGCAACAAAAAACCAAATATATCCAACTAAATTAGAAAATGTAAACACATCTATTTCAGGAGATATTGGAACAGATAATGGAGGCATTATAGATACCCAAGGATTTGTATACATGTGGGGATTAGGAACATATGGAAACCTAGGAAACAGTTTATATAATACATCTGTAGAACCAGTATTAGTAGGAGCAGAAGAAGCGGGATTAGACGAATATGACATTATATTACACCTAGGAGAAACACATCAAATAACAGTAACAAACAAAACATTTAATGTATTAAAAGAAATACAAGAAACAGGAACAATAAACTACAACATTGGAAACAGCAATATAGCAAGTATTTCAAACACAGGACTTGTAACAGGACAAAAAGAAGGAAAAACTACAGCAATAGTAACAAAAGCTGATACAGGAGCAACAAGTATAGCAAATGTAACAGTATTACCAGAAGGTGTAGAAATAGAACCAATGGCATTAACATGTATGTCACACACAGTAGTATTAAAAGCAAATGGAACAGTATGGGCATATGGACTAAATTCAAGTTATGAATTAGGAAATGGAACATCAATAAGTAGTGATAGACCTATCCAAGTATCATTCCCAAGCAACATAAAAATAACACAAATAGCAGTAGGAAACACACATAACTTAGCATTAGACACAGAAGGTAATGTATGGGTATGGGGAGTAAATTCAAATAATGCATTAGGAACAAAACTAAAAACTACACCATCACGTTTAGAATAAGTAATGTAAAGAAAATAGCAGCAAACAATGACCAAAGCATGATATTAACAAAAGACGGATATGTATATGTATGGGGACTAAACTCAAATGGGGAATTGGGAGTAGGAACATACAAAGAAGTAAAAACACCAACATTACTAAACTATGTAAATAACATATTAGACATATCAATAGGAAAAAAATCACACAATGTTATTAACAACAAAAGGTAAAAGTTCTAACAAGTGGTCTAAATAGTTATGGACAAACTGGAAAAACAGAAGGAAAAACAAATATCTTTACACAAATAGAAGTACCAGCAACAGTAGGAAAAATATCAGCAGGAGATAACCACAGTGTATTACTAACAACAAATGGAGAAGTATATACATTTGGATATAATGAAAACGGACAACTAGGACTAGGAACAAAAACAAATGTAACAAAACCAACAAAAACAAACATGACAAACATCATGGAAATCTCAGCAGGAAGAAACCACACAGTAGTATTAGGAGCAAATAGAGTATTATACTCTACAGGTTCAAACAGTAATGGACAACTAGGAATAGGAACAAAAGATGATAAATTGTTATTCACGGAAATAACAAAAGTACAAGACATGATGTCAATATCATCTGGAAATACATACAATGTAGCAATAAAATATGATGGAAATGTATATGGATGGGGAAACTACTATCATGGAACAGCATCAGTAAAAACAAAACAAACAGTAGAATACCAGTAAAAATAGGAAATGACTCAGCATATGCAGAAGAACCAGAAATAACAGTAAATGTAAATGGAACAAAACAAATAGAAATAACTCCAAAATACAGCTTTAATGTATTTAAAGAAGACAACGAAGAAGATAGCGATTTCAATATGAATCACTAAATGAGGATATAGCGACAGTAGGAGAAAAATGGTTTAGTAACAGGAGTAAAAAGTAGGAACAACTTGGATAAAAGTAAAAGAAGTTGCAACAGGAAAAGAAAACATAGTAATAGTAAGAGTAATAGAATCAGATTCAAAATATGCTTCACAAATAGCAGGAGGAGATGGATATGCAGCAGTATTAAAAGCAGATGGAAGCATATGGGGATTTGGATATAACTCAGACGGACAATTAGGAAATGACAAACTAGCACCAATAAATGTGCCAAGTCAAACAAACATACTAGCCACATACAAACAAATCGAAGCAGGAAAAGAAATTCACAATAGCATTAAGAGAAGATGGAACAGTATGGGCATGGGGAGATAACACATATGGACAACTAGGCCAAGGAAATAGGGTATCAGCAAAAAAACCAGTACAAGTACAAAACCTAACAAATATAGTATCAATAGCAGCAGGAGACAACCACGCAATAGCAATAGACAACTTAGGAAATGTTTACACATGGGGACTAAACAGTAAGGGACAACTAGGAAATAGAACAACAGAAACAGTAAGTATACCAGAAAAAATAACAGGACTAGATAACCAAGTGGTTAAAATAGCAGCAGGTGGAAATCTAAGTGCAATAATAGATTCAACAGGAGATGTATATGTATTTGGAGACAATAGCAAAGAACAAATCGAAGAATTTAAATATAATTATGATGAATTTGGACAAAAAATATTGCCAGCATTAAATACATATGTATCGCAACCGATAAAAGTTCAAACAGTTGAAAATGCTGTAAAAGTACAATGTTTGCAAACTGGAATAGTAGTGTTAAAAACAGATGGAAGTGTAGAAAGAACAACAAAATATGCAAAACAAGCTAATGCCCAAAAAACAACAGTAATAAACTCAGGAATGGTAGACATATCAGGTAAAAACGAAAGTGTAGTATTACTAGATAAATATGGTGCAAAAAACTATACATATGGGGATAATAGCAAAGGCCAAGCTGGAATAGGCGGAACAAGTGCAAGTGTAATATTACAAAAAATACGAATAGCAGAAGAAAAAACATATTTGACAGTAGGAGCAGGCTATAAAGATAATTATGTAATAGATACAGAAGGATTTGTATATGGAGCAGGAGCAAATGAATATGGTCAATTAGGAAACAGCACTTATGATGAAAGTTATGACTTTACATTAGTAGGAGACAGAAATTTTGAAATTGTACCAGATGCAAGAACTATGAAACAACCAGAACAAGAAACAGTAAAAATAGTAGCTAATATATTCAATGTATTTAACCATAATGAAAGAGCACTAACAGATTATGATTGGAAATCAAGTAATACAGATGTAGTAACAGTAGATAATGGTGTATTAGCATCTCAAGACATGGGAACAGCTACAATAACAGCTACAGATAAAGCAACAGGAGTAAAAAGCAACAGCACTAAGAGTAGTACAACCATTAGATGAGCAAAGAATACAAAAATATTACTGTAAATAATAAAGAGGCAAAAGTATCAGGTGAAAACAAATATGAAGTGTCTGTAGAAAAAAATCTAGATGGAACAGGAACATTAAAAATAAAAACAAAAGATGCAACAGATCAAATAAGTATTGATGGAGGAACAACATATGTAATAGGAGGAACATTAACACAAGATATACCATTAGACACAAATCCAACAGTACAAAAAATTAAAGTAAAAAGCAAGTAATGGAAAAACAGTAGACTACATATTAACAATAAACATATTGTCAAATGATGCAAGCCTAGAAAGTCTAACAATAGACAATGTACAAGCAACATCAATAAGTTCAACAGAATACGAAATAATTGTAAAAGATACTGTAACAAAGCCAGAGGTACATGCAGTAGCAAGTGATTCAAAAGCAACAGTAAGTATAGATGCAAGTATAGAAGAAACAAAAGAAACAACAAAGACAGTTGATATGACAACTGTTATAAAGAAAAACAATACCAGTTCAAGTAACATCAGAAAATGGTGACAAAGTAACATATACATTAACAATATATAAAGAAGATGCACTAACACAATTAGAAACAATAACAGTAGATGGAAAAGAAGCAACAAAAATAGGAAATACATCATATAAAGCAACAATACCAGCAGATGCAGATTATAGCACAATAATGGCTAAAAACTTTATATAGTAAAGCAAGAGCAGAAATAAATGAATTGGGAGAAGAAACACAAGTTACAACAAAAGTAGTAGCAACGACCCAAGAACAAACAATAGTAAAAATCTACGTAAGAGCAGGAGAAGGAGAAAACGAAAGAGAAAAAAGAATACACATTAACATTAGACAAACAAGGAACAGAGTTAATACAAGGTATATTCTCACTAACAGTAAATGGACAAGAAATAGAGCCAATAGGAAATATATATAATGCATACATAAGTGAAAATGCTGAAACAGTAGCAGTAACTGCTATCACTATTAATGATAATGACTTAGTAAAAATTGGGGAAACAGAAGCTAAAGTTCATATATCAACAGAAGAATTAGAAATAGCAGAAGAAGAAACAACATATAGAATAACTGTAACTGATCCAGAAGACAGCACAAAAACAAAAAGAATATATATTGAAAATAAGAAAACCATCAGCAGACAATTCACTATTATCAGTAACAGTAGGAAACGAAGAATTTTCTAAAGTAGCAACAAGAGAAGCAGGAACAAACAACTTTAAAGTAAATATCTCAGACAAATATAGTGAAGTAGATGTAATAGGAACAGTAGGTTATGACCAAGCAAAAAGTAAGTGTAAATGGAGAAAAAATACGAAACTAAGATATCCACAAGATTGGTAGAAATTGGGAAAAATGAACCAACAAAAGTAGAAATTTTAGTAAAAGCACTAAATGGAGAAGTAGCAACATACACACTAGAAATTTACACAGAAAATAGTAATACAAATTTAAAGAAAGTAACTGTAGATGGAAAAGAAGCAACAATAAGTAGTGTATCAGAAGACACATATGAATATACTTTAGACAAAAAAGCAGACAAAATAACAATAGGAGCAATAGCAGAAGAACTAACAACAAAAGTAGGAATAAACACAAATGAACAAGAATTAGGAGCAACCTACAGAGAAATAAAAATGGAAGGAAGAACATTAACAGTAAATATACCAGTAACAGCAGAAGATGGAACAACAAAAGTATATAAACTAATAATAAATGCACTTCCAGACAATGTAAACTTATTAAATGTAAAAGTCAATGGAAAAGCAGCAAATGCAGTACCTGTAAACAAATATGAAACACGAGTAAACAAAAATGACACATTATTTGAACTATATGTAATACCAGAAGACGAAAAAGCAAAAGTCCAAATAGAAAACAATATAGAAGTTACAGGAACAGCCAGTGCAACAATAGCAAAAGACACAGAAGAAGTACAAGTAAAAATAAAAAAGTAACAGCACAAGACGGAACAACACAAGAATACACACTAATAGTTACAAATCAATCAGATGATTGCAAATTAGCAATTTTAAAAGTAGATGGAGAAACACTTGAAACAGATGCAGATGGAAAATATCATATAACAAAGAAATACTTAACATCATCTGTAAATATAGACGCAATAGCAAATAATAGTTATGCAACAGTAAGTATAAATGGAACAACACCAACACAAGAAGAACAAAAAAGCAAGTGTTACAACATTAGACTTAGAAAACACAATCACAATAACAATAAAAAAGCAGAAGATGGAACAAGTAAAGATTACACATTAATAGTAGACAAACTACCAAATGAAACTGGAGCAACAATAACAATCAACTATGAAGAAAAAACGGAGAAACAAAAAAAAAAAGTAATAGAATTAGACAGGAATAACAAAGGAACAATAAGAATAGGAAATCAAGAAAGTGTAAATCTAAAAGTAGTTGCAAAAGACGAATTAGCCCAAATCTCAATAGATGGAAGTATAGCAGAACCAAAAGAATCAACAAAAGAAATAATAACAACAGAAGAAACAACAAGTGTACCAGTACAAGTAACAGGACAAGATGGAACAATAGGAAACTATGAAATAACAATAATAAGAGCATCAAATAATGCAGAACTAAAATCAATAGATGTAAAAGGAATAGAAAATGGGGATATTCTAAAAACATCTGACAACACATATCTAGTAAAAAGTACCAGACACAATGGAAAATGTTGATATAACAGCAATAGCAGAAAGCAGCTATGCAACCGTAAAAATAGCAGATGGAGACTATTCAGAAAACAATACACAAAAATGCAACAATAACAATGAATGAAGAAACAAAAGGAAAAATAGCAATAACTATAAAAGCAGAAAACGGAGAAACAAAAGAATATAAAGTAACAATACAAAAAGTAACAGACTTAGGATTAGAAAGTGTAAAAATAGATGACAATGAATGTACAATAAAAAAACGGAAGTTACGAAATATTTATAGATAGAAATGTAACACAATCAGCACTAAAAAGTAAAACCAAAAAATCCAAAAAGCATTAATATCAATAAAACAAGGAGTAGAAGGAACTTATGGAGAAGAAAAAACAGCAGAAGAACACATAGAACAAATACAAATAACAGGAGAAGAAACAACAGTAATAATCCAAGCAAAAGATCCAAATGACCCAACAAGAATAAAAAGAATATTCTGTAACAATCAAATACAAATCAAATAATGCAGACTTAGAACTAATCAAGTTGATGGAAAAGACGCAATAGAAACAGAAGAAGGATATTATGCAGTAACAACAGAAACCGCAACAACAGCAAGAATATATGTAAAAGCAACAAACGAATATGCCAAAGTAATAATAGGAGACAATGAAGCTGAACAAGGAGCAAGCAGAAGAACAATAACACTAAGTCAAGAAAAAGAAAACAATAATACAAATAACAATAAAATCACAAGACGAAAGTGTAACAAAAAACATTCAATGTAATAATAGAAAGAAAATCAGATGACACAAGTTGTAACATAAACATAAACAACGAAACAGCAGACGAAATAGACACAACAACAAATACTTACACAAAATACATTGAAAGAAATAATACAAAAGCAACAATCAAGTAGCAACAAACAATGACGAAGCAACAATAGAAATGGCAGGAAATACACAAACAAAAACAAACAACGACTGTAGACATAGCAAGTGAAATAACAGAAATAACAGCCACTGTAACAGCTGAAAATGGGGAAACAGCTGAATACCATATCAGAATTGTAAAAAAATCAACAGACACAAACATAAAAACAGTAAAAGTAGATAACAAAGTAATATCAGAAGTAGACGGAAAATATGTAGCAACAGTATATGATAAAGGAAAAAGACACACAACAAGCACTAATAGAAGTAACAGCAAATGAATCACACGCAAAAATACAAATCGGAGATGGAACAGAATGGCAACAAACTCCAGCAACATCAACTGAAATATTTAAAGACGGAAATAGAAAAATAACATTAAATATTAATGTACAAGCACAAGATGAACAAACAGAAAGTATAACAAAAGAATTAGAAATAAACTTGATATCAGATGATGTAAGTATAAAAGTTGTAAAAAATGGTGAAAATGTTGTGACAAACTATAATGCCAACAACACACACATATAAAGAATATCTATCAAGAGACATAGAACAAGTAAGTCTAACAATAGAAGCAAATAACCAATACACAACAATAAAATCAGGAGAAACAACAGGAACACCAATCATGTCAATAAACAACATATCTGTAAAAGACCAAGAGGAAGTATATATAACATTTGCAGCAATTGCAGAATCAGGAAGAACGCAAGAATATACAATACAATTATTAAGAAAATCAAGTAATGCAGATGCACAGCATATCTATGTAGACGGACAAGAAATTACAGACAGATTTGAAGATAAAGATTCAGTACCAACATGCATAGTATCAATAGGAAAAACAAAAGAAACAAGCACAATAAAAGTTGTTCCAGAAAATGAATTTGCAAGTATAAAAATAGGGGATACAGAAGAAACAATAGGAGAAACGTCACAAAAGAATACCACTAGATTTATCAAGTGGAACAATAACAGTACCAATAGTAATAACAGCACAAGATGGAAAAGTAACAAAAAACATATAACATAATGTTTGTACGTCTATCAAATGACACAAAAATACAATGGTTAGAAGTAAATAATAAGCACATAATTGAAGATGAAAGTGGAAACTATGAAGTAACTGTAAAATCATCAGAAGAAATAGCAAAAGTAAAAATAGTATTATCAAATATCTTAGCAAAAGTAACAATGGGAGGAGAAGAAAAACAAGGACAATTAGAAGAAAACGTAATCCTACCAAATGGAGATGTAGTAAAAACAATTACAGTAACAGCAATAGACGGAACTATAAGAACTAGTACATTAACAATCCATAAAGCACAACCTAATTTAGGATTAGAAAAAAGTATATTTAGATGGAAGATTAGCGACTAAGGTAGATGATAAGACATTTGAAATTGGTGTTGAGAAAAGGAACAACACAGGCTCAAATAAAAGCAATAGCAAGTAATCCAGATGAATATGTAAGCATAAAAGGAAACACAGGTGTCAAGGAGAAAATATATATACAAATTGCTCACTAGCAGACAAAGAAATACCAATAAAAGTAACCGCAATGTTTGGTGGAGAAATAGACCAAGAAAAAAGATTATGTTTTAAAAATAAAAGAAATAGAAGAACCAGATATATTGGAAGATTTGAAAGTGAAAATTAAAGTAGACGATGAAGAAGTTACTCAAGGAGAAGATGGAATGTATTTAGTAGAAGTAGATAATAGCCAAGATAACAGCTCATTATGGGCAGGAATAACATCAGAAACATCACAAGTAAAAATAAAAGATACAAATGGAGAGACATCATATGATTCACCATCAAATCAGAAAAATATAAGTTTAAAAGAAAACATAACAGATGTTACTGTAACAGTAAAAAATGGAGCAGGGGAAGAAAAAGAATACATAGTAAGAATACAAAAAGAGACAACCTGCAATAACTGGAAAAGTAATAACACAAGCATCAGATCAAGCAAATCAAACAGCAACAATAAAGGTATATAAAACATCAGACACGAGAAACGAAAATGATGCAGATAATCCAAGAGAGTTAATTAAAGAAATTGAGATAAAACTAGATGGAAGTTATACTTTAGACTTAAAACCAGATGAATATGACATAGTAGTAACAAAAACATCATACTTAGAATATAGATTGACAAATGTATTAGTAAAAGATGGAGAAACGATTGCTATAAATGATATCTATATCTATGCAGGAGATCTAGACGAAAATGGAGAAATAGAAATAGAAGATTTAACAAACATTATAGAAAACTATGGAGAAATAACACAAGATAACAAAGATGAAAAAGGAAAAATATGACTTAAATGAAGATGGCATAGTAAACAAACTAGACAGAAACATCTTAAAAGAAAATTATGGAAAAACAAAAACAACAGAACAATGGGTAGATCCAAATCCATCGACAACAGCAAATTCAATAGTAACACACTCAACAGAATCAACATTAAGCTCAGAAGTTAAGTCTAAGGAAGTAGTAGAAGAAAATAAGGACAACAGGACAATCACAAATGCAAATTCAGATGAAGAATATGTTAGAAAATATTGTGAAAAATATAATATAAAGTTTTATGTAAAAAAAATAGATGTTGTTAATTTCTCAATAAAAAATAAAATTGGAGTTGAAGAAGCAGGAAGAAAAATAAGATATGATTTTTTTGATGAAGTTTTGAAAAGTGAATGTGCAAATAAAGTTGCAATAGCGCATAATAAAAATGATAAAGCAGAAACTATAATTATGAATCTTTTAAGAG
>VOFC01004711.1_pt1 | contig 46250 bp, 92 predicted proteins | sample 5384161 | NCBI WGS metagenome assembly VOFC01 (sample SAMN12384722, study PRJNA508395) | human gut metagenome | isolation source: healthy gut B | host: Homo sapiens | reverse complement strand
TCCGGTGGTGGAACGGATCACCTTGGGTTGAGCATGTCGACGCAGTCGTCGACGAACACCACCACGTCACATCATGGCGGCGGCGTCCGCGGCGCGGATCACCGTTCCCGCGTTGCCGGGGTCGCGCACCTGCCAGAACGCGGCGACGCGCATGCCCCTGAATACGAGGGAGGCCTGCTCCACTTCGGCTTTCATGCCGGATCGAAGCTTGTCGGTATCTCCTACGGCGATGCGCTCCTGCGCGTCGGGACTGATATGGTCGATCACCTCTCGGGTGGCGGTATGCACGTACAGGTCGGCCGACTCTTATGTCGAGGGCGCGCTGGGCGATATCGGCCAGCACATCGGGTCGATGCCGTCCTCGTCGCCCGCCACGTAGATGTCGGTGACGATGTCGGAGGCGTAGCGCACGGCCTCACGTCGGACTGCGGCCCTTCGATGAGGAAGGAACCGCCGTTCTTGCTGGCGGCCCTTGTGCGGGTGAGTTCCGCGATTCTGCGGACTCGATCGGATTTCGGATTGTCAAGCAGTTGAGCGTTGATTGGCATGCCATCCACACTACCGTCCGAGCGACATTTCCACGCCGCAAAGCCTCAGGCGGCTGTGCCGGAATCCTGACGGAACCATTCTGCGCGAATCCGAGCTCAGTTACCGAAAAAATGAAGGGTGCCGAAATCACCATGCCATGCACAGTCATCCGGCACCTTTGCATCTCTCTTGTTACATAACGGATCGCCCATGAAGAAGGTTTCCACATCTGAGCACCGCAGCGAGCTAACGTAACGTTCGGAGAAAAGAAATCATTGAGTCCTAATACGTCACCATACTTGCTTTTCTCCTAGAACCCCGGTGTCGGAGTCGAACAGCTTGCCAGCACGCGACAGCCGCCCCGTGGCTTACCAGCAGAATCCGTCTCACTGGGGTCGCCACCCAACACGTCTTTGATCAGGAGGGAAGCGGTTCGCCAGCGACCGCTGGAACCCCTGTCGTTCATGAGCCGGCCTGCCCTCGGTCGAGGAGATGTACCCGTGACCGTCATACGTGTCCATCGCCTTCCATACGAACCCGGCACGCCTGTCAACAGATATGCCTCCCGCATGCAGGCATCCCTCCTGATTCGTGGCGAGGTCTGAGGAAAGCACGCCGCCCAAGAATGATTCCGTGCGCGAGAACCCGTCCAGCGAGTCATCCACGCCCAACTCGTTGAAGATTCTATTCCAAGAAATATCCTTCTTGCAACAGAATGTCGTACTCGGAATCACTGGCTTTAGGTAGCTCCTTGAGGACTATCCGCAGATCCTTCTCAAGCTGAGCCTGTCCGGCCTTGTCGAGGCCAAGCTGTGCTTCCCACCACGCCAAATCATGAAACTCCACGACATCCACTCCAATCTATATTCAAAACCAAAATCAGTAAAAGTTGTATCGACAGCCGGTAATCCGACAATCACTTACATGTGCCATTCCTTGGGAAGGCTCTCCAGGCAAATTGATGGACATACCCCGGTACGTCAACCCTCGCCGGAGCCGTAAGTGCGCAGTTCATCCCAGTAGGCGCGCAGGAACGCCGCGTCCGGGATGTACCGGGCCGTTCCCTGCCCGGAAGAACACGCGTCTGGCGGCCACCCGCCGCTCTAGCCCACCGGACGGGCGACAATCCTCGCGCACCTGCGACCACCGTACTTGACACCGCCGTGGATGAACCCGCCCATGGTCCGCTGCCGCCGCCATGCGGGTTATGCGCCACCGGGACCTCCCACAGCACGGACCGGCCCGCGTCATCGATTCTCACCTCTCGCTAGGCCGCACCTGCTCGGCGAACCCCTCCGGGAGACAGGCCGGCCGCGTACGCGTACTCCTCCCGGTCGGCACACGCCACCGGTAGCGGGTCAGGGGCGCGTCCCACGGTCCCACCAGACTTCCCTCACGAATCTTCAGGCCGGAACGGTCCACATCGTCCCAGCCCACGCCCTCGGGCCACGGGCCGCCGTACGACAGCCAGCCACGGTACTGGATCCGCAGCATCGCGGTCAGCGTCCGCAGCATCCCTCGTCGGCTTCAACCGTTTCCCCCCAGCGGGCCAACGTCTTCGAAATCCGCCCTTGTACCAGTCCGGCAGGCAGGCTTTCCGGCCTTCGACATGGCATACACGTCGTACTCGTGCCCTCCGCCGGGGACGCTCCCGCCAATCGATGTCCGCCAACAGCGGCGTCCCCCGCCACACGAACAGATACACGAAATACGTACGACGCCCCCCACAAGCCGGACAACCACGCGCCACCATGGGTCCGCGCGAGCAGCGCCTCGCCATCACCTCCAACGACCCAATTCCCGCAATGCCCAGATCCACACCCATCGCGCGCAGACGCCCCGTCTCCTCCGGGGACAACAACGTGAACGGACCTCGACCCTCACCACAACAACCGCCCAATCAATATCCAAAATCAAAACCAATGAAACCGTATCGCCAGTCAGTAACCAGTCAAAAGCCGCCACCATGGCGACGTATCCCACCCGCACATAAGGCGTTCCCGGTCCAGCATTGGCACCGTAACTTGCGCCAGCAGAGCCTCTTCCTCTCCGCCAACAGCCCAATTCATGCAATACCCAAGCCCACACCCGCCATGCGGCGTCCTCTTCCTTCGCCGTGAGCAACAGTGTGAACGGGCTTTCAGCCCCTATCCCATTACACCCCCTCTACCAGCGAATACGTCATGACTCGCTGTTCCCCCCAACCTTCTTCCCACCCCCCGACCATATCGGGGAACATTCTGCACATTGCGATAACGACACGCGCACCGTGCCGCGTTTTCGCAACGTCAAACCTTTGACTTTTCAGCCCCGTTTTTACCCCGCGCCGCCGCCGAAATCTCAGTTGCCGAAGAAGGAGGAAAGGTGCCGAACCGCCATGCCAGGCACAGCGCGATGACCGGCAACGCCAGGCACACCACAAGGAACACCTTGTCACGGGTGTGTACTTCGCTCACGCGGGCATGGCTGCGCGGCCCGGTTCCGCCGAATCCTCGCGCCTCCATGGCCGTGGCCAGCGTGGTGGAACGCCGGATGGACAATACCAGCAGCGCGAAAGTCTGCGGGAAGAACGCACGAATCTTATTATCGTCGCCCAAACCGCGCGAACGGCGGGATGCAGTCAACGCGGCCCAATCATCCTGCAGGACGGAGAACAGGCGCATGCCCGCCAAGCCGCCGTACACGAAACGGTCGGAGCAGAGTGCAGGATCTGGCTGAACGAGTCCGCCAGATCAGTGGAGTCGATGCCGAGCACGGCGATGATCGCGGGAATGCCGATGGCGAGAATACGCAATGCCGTTGCCAAGGCGAGTTCCGCGGAACGGTCGGTAACATGCATCAAACCCCACTGCCACCACAGGTTGCCGCCCGACTTGCCGTACAGCAGTACGGCCAGCGCGGAACAGGGCGCACCGATGAACACCGGCCAGGTCGATTTCACCGTTTGCCATGGCATGATGCCGATAACCATGAGGATGACGAATTCCATTACGAGCATGCTTCCCGAGGAAAGCCAGTCGAGGCTCAATAGCATGGGCAGCGCCACGAAAACCGCCGATCAGGCGGTACGCGGCTTGAGCAAGAAGCCAAGAACGGCGAACGGCTGGATTGGCGTTCCCGCTCGTCACGCGTGTTCACAGGCTTTACCGGGATCACACCCGTCGCCGCAAGGCGAAAGCATCGCCAAATCTTCTCCCCGGGGACGTTCCATTCCAATGCGGCGTTTTCAGGCAGCAGTTCGACCACGCGCGTCGTCCAAAGCCGTAACCAGTTCCTATCGTGCGTGACGACGATGATGCTCACACCGTCCGACCGCAGGCTTTGATGAGCTCCACCATCTGCATCCAAGTGTTGCGATCCTGCCCGAAGGTCGGTTCGTCGAGGATCAGCACGCGCGGCGCGGCGGGCCAGAGCCGAAACCGCGGTAAGTCGGCGTTTCTCGCCGCCGGACAGCGTGTACGGGTTGGCGTTCGCATAACGCAGCAGGTTGAATCGTTCCAGCAAACCGAGCGCACGCTCCTTGGCTTGTTGTTCGTCAACGCCGGTGCGCAGCGGGCCGAGCATCACTTCCTCAAGCACGCTGCCTTGACGAACTGGTGTTCGGGGTTTTGGAACACGTAGGAAATGCGGGATGCGAGTTCGGTGGACTTCCATGAGCTAGGGTGTGTGCCGCGAGCGCCTTCCGCCAGCGAGCGCGATGCTTCCACGTCGCCGCTTACCGGTTCGAGCAGACCGGCGAGGGTGAGCGAGAGTGGATTTGCCGGCGCCATTCGCGCCGACCACCGCGGTGATCTGGCCTTGTTTGAAGGCGAGGTCGATGCCGGTCGCCACCGCTGTGCCGTTGCGTCCGATGGCGAGATCATGGGTGTAGAGCACCGGTTCGCCGGCGCCTTCGCGGGCCGGGTAGTCGGGTTCGCCGTCGACGTGGATGGGTTTGATGCGGTATTCGTCGCGCATGTATCGTTCCGGCACCCAGATGCCGAGCTGCGCAAATCGAGGTTCGGATCGTTTGAATACTTCGTCCGGGGTGCCGTCCGCGACGATGACGGTACGGCGTTCACGGTTTCTCGCCGTTATCTTCACTGCCGCCCTTGCCACCGGTTTCCCCGTCGTCTTCGACGGATCCCAGCACGACCACGCGGTCGATCCAGGTCGATCCATGGCTCCGCGCGATGCTCCACCAGCACTTCATGGTCGAATGGGAATTCGTCAAGCACGTCACGCACCGCGCCCACCACTTGGGTGACGCCGTCGGGGGTCGAGATTCGCGGTGGGTTCGTCAGCAGCAGCACGCCGGGCCTCATCGCCAATGCGCCGGCCAAGGCGAGCCGTTGCATTTGCCGCCGCTCAGATGGGTGATGGAACGGGTGCAGTTGCAGGCCTTTCAACCCGACTGCGGCGAGGCTGCTGTCCACACGCTTCCAGATCTCGTCGCGTTCCACATTAAGGTTCTCCGGGCCGAAGGCGACATTGTCGCCGAGCCGTTGGAACACGGCTTGCGCGTCCGGGTCCTGCAATACCAGCCCACGCGTCCTCTCGCTTCGCGTACGGGAACGTCATCCACCAGCACGCGCCCTTCGGTCGCGCCGCTTCGGCGTCGACCACGGCTACCGTGCCGTCTTCCGCGGTTTCTGTGCCTTGAACGTATTCGCCGGATCCGAGCAGTCCCGCCCCGCCTTCAAGAATGGTGGATTCGCCGATGCCGGACGCGCCCAACAGCAGCACGCGCTGCCCGGCTTCGATGTTGAGGGTCGAGCCCGCGCACGCTGAAATGTTTGCGCGACGCGTGGCGATACCCCCAATGTTCGAAACGCAATGGGCGTTCTGGAACGGTGTGCTGGCGGATGTTGCTGAAGATTCGCACTGGCGATCCTTGCTGTACTTGCTGCGGTTGCCAGCTTAAGCTGCGGTTGCTGTACCTTGCGGGTTCTTATGTTGAGATTCGCCGTTTCCGGCATGGGTGTTTCGAACGTATCGATACGGCCCGCATCAGTTCGTTGTTGGCCGTTGCGGGCCGTATCGGCGGGCGTTGCGGAACGGTCAGTTCAGGCCGCACCTCACGGCCGGACGCGAACTCTGTCGTGAGCGCACCCGTTTTGGCGCGATGCCGAATACAGGAACCATGAGCAGACCTGCGACCAACGCGCCGGAGAGACGACGGTGGTGGATGAGGTAGACGACGCCGTAGGAGCCGGCGATGTCGATGGCCTGCAGGTGAAGAAGCTGCAGGCCCAGCAGCCGACGCCGACAGTGCTCCGGAAAGCAGCATGGTGCCGATGTTCCACTTTCGGTAGGCGAAGATGAGGAAGGCGATTTTCGGCGGTCACGCCCTGCACGAGGGCGATGGAGAAGGTGCGAGGCCGCCCACTGGTTGCCGAGCAGCGCTTCGAGCACACCGGCGACCACTTCGGCGTAGATGGCCGCGCCCGGGTTTGGTGTGTACGATGACCGCCGCAAGCGGTGCGGCGAACAGCCGCAGGCCGTTGAACAGGCCCGCAAGGCCGGGGACCACGGCTTCGAGCACGCCCCCCACGGTGCTGCGGTGACGATGGCGACCAGCCAGTAGATCAGAGCCGATGCGACGCCGATCACGGATGCGACGGCGATATCGACGCGCCATTTGAAATGGGTTTGCTGATGGTTGTTGCAGACATGGCAGTGCCTTTTCTTTTTTCTCAGGTCGACGCAGTGCGTCGGCAGGGTTCAAGGCATGGAAATAAGAGCGACAATATCCAGCCCGGCATTGCCCGCGCACGTTCCATCGGTCGATCCTCACGATCTCAGCCGCCGTATGGGGCAGCTCCCGTGTCACTTCCACCATAAAGTCCCGCCATGACTATCGCAATACCGTGTCCGGTTAATCCTATCGCATCCGCCACCGCCGTGCAGGTGAGCGATAGCGACGAATCACGACAGAAATGGCGATGGCCGTGATCGCGGCGGCATATACCACTGCGGTCACGGCCATCATCGCAACGTTACGACCAATGTCACGGCCGACACAGCCAGCATAGTTACGGCACGGGCTTCACGGCGAGCTTGTTAAGCAACAGCGCCTCGGTGATCACATTGTTCTTCAACCCCGGCAACGAGATGGACTCGTTGGGGCTATGCTGGCCTGGTCCTCCGGCCGGTGACGAGCACCTGGGCGTTGGGGAAGATGCGCTGCAAAGTTCGGGATGAACGGGATGGAACCACCTTCGCCCTTTTGTTGACGGGGGGCCACGCCGAACGCCTCCTGCATCGCTTCCAGCGCATCCTTGGTGGCCTCGGCATTCGTCCATGGCCCAGCCCATGCCGTTCTCGCCGCACTTGATGCTCACTTCGCGCCGAACGGCTGCATGGTCGACCAGGAACGACGCCAACGCCTTCTGCGCTTCTTCATTGGACGCTGGTTTCGGTGCAGTGCGCAAGCTCAGACGGAACGTGGTTTCAGGAGATGATGACGTTGAAGGATCCTTCCACCGGATGCGCGTCAAAACCAATCACGGTCACCGAAGGCTTGGTCCACATGCCCGGGAGGCGAGCGACCCCGTGCCCGCAAGACGGTAGCCGGGCACCGCGCCGGAATCCTCGCGCACGGTGGCCTGTCCAGGTCGCTGCAGGCCGCCGATCGGCTCCTCCGCCTTGACGCCCGGTACCGCTAGGTCGCCGTTCCTGCGTACATGGAGGCGATCAGCATCGCGGCGAAGCGTATTCGCGTCGAGGATCGGACCGCCGTACTCGGCCGGAATGCACCGGATGCCCAGCACCTTCACGGTCACATCGATGTCGGTGCTTGCCCGCGCAGCGAAGTGGTCAAGCTCGGAATGTCCGCCGACCAGTTGCCGGAATCGGCCACGATGATCACGTCGGCGGCGAATTCGTCGCGGTGAGCCTCGATGAAGGGAATGAAGCTTGGCGAGCCCATCTCCTCTTCGCCTTCGATGAAGATCTTGACGTTCACACCAAGATCGTCGCCAACGCCTTCAACGCGCCGGAGTGAATGGCAATGCCACCACCGTCGTCCGCGGCGCGCCACGGCCGTACAGCCTGCCGTCGATCTCGGTGCCGACGAACGGATCGGTGTTCCACACGCTGGCATCCGGCACCGGCTGCACGTCATGATGCGCGTACAACAGCACGGTGGGCGCGTTCGGGTCGACGATCCTGGAGCCGATGACTTCCCATGCGCCGGGGGTACCGTCCGGATTATGACTGCGCGACCTGGCGTCCACGCCCACCTCGCGCATCTGTTCGGCCACGAATTCGGCGGAACGCTTCATATGGTCCGCTGTTATGCCATGAGCGGAAAATTGCAATGCGATCTACGGTTGAGCACATCGACGATGCGCTGCCAATCCTCTTCGACGCGGGCGGATAACGCCCGACCTAGTTGTGCCATGTTCAATACCTTTTCTATGCCGCCGGTATGCCGGCCAAGCGATGACGCAGACCATGGCATCCGACGATGCGAATTCGATATGCAATCGTATATTCCCCACGCGCCCACGCAAAAACATGTGATTCCACGGCATGCCCGAAAGCCGGCAACGCTTGCATTTCCAAAGCATTCGCACGGGTGCCGCGTCTAGGCGTCACCGTAATCTGCAAGCATGACATGGAACAAGAAGAAAAAAGACGAGGCTCACAAGCCGGTCGATGATGCGGCTGAACCCTCCGACCAGCACAAGGGCAGCACCCAGGCCCGGCAAGGGTCGCCCCACTCCCAAGCGCAAGGACGCCAAGCCCAGAATCTGCACCCGCTGGTGCCCGCCGACCGCAAGCGCCAAAGCCGCCCAAGGCCCGCATCCGCGCGAAGGAAGACGCGCAGTACGAGGCAATGAAGAACGGCGACATCAACAACATGCCGGTCGGAACGGATCGCCGTGGCGCGTATATATCCGCGACTATGTCGATGCACGATTCAACATCGGCGAGTTCTTCATCCCCATCGCACTGGTCATCATGATCGGTTCGATGGTATTGAGCTACGTCATCCGCAACGCATGGGCTTCGATCATCCCATGATCCTGCTGTATGCCTACCTCGCCGCCGTGATCATCGATGTGGCGGTGATGTGGCACAAGCTTAAGAAGAAGCTGATCGATTTCCCGGCGAGGCCTCCGTGGTTGGGCGGGGCACGCGCCTGCATCCTATGCCTGGAGCCGCGCCATCCAGATTCGCCGCGTTGGCGTTCGCCCGCCACGCTACAGCAAGCGCGGCCATTGGCCCGGAGTGATCGATCTTCCAGGCGAATCACACCTCAATTCCAGCGCCCAAGCCCCGTTACGCTTGGAGCGCTTTTTGCATACCACGAATCTCGCATACCGCAACTCGTCCAACACCATGCATCGTCGTCGGCACACCAAGCAACACGCTAAGGTTGGTCATGGCACACCCACAACCAACAGACAGACGGGCAGGATTCCCATGACCGAACAATTCGACATCGCCATCATCGGCGCCGGCCCAGGCGGCTACTCCACAGCACTACGCGCAGCCCAACTTTCGGCAACACCGTCGCCCTCATCGAACGCGACCTCCCACCCCCGGTGGCACCTGCTTGAACGCGGATGCATCCCCACCAAGGGCACTACTCGACGCCACCGCCACCTTCGACGCGATCAAGCACACCAGCACCATCGGCATCCACGCGCACACCGGACCCCATCGACTTTCCAGCGCTGCACCAATGGCGCGAACAACATCGTCTCCACCATGACCACCGGTCTTTCCTCCCTGTTCGCACGCCGCGGCGTCACCATTTTCGCGCCACCGCAGCACTAGGCGAACCGCACGATCCCACCGGCATGCAACAGCGCGCCATCCGCCTCACACCCCTCACCCGGGCAGAACGACGTGCTCCGCATCAACACACAAGACAGCACGCCACAAGGCGCATCACTCACCATCAACGCGGCAAACGTGGTACTGCCATGGGCTCACGCCCACGCCCGCTGCCTGGCATCCCATTCCACAACGCGATCATCGACTCCACTCAGGCCCTGCAACGTGACTTCCCACATCAGCCACCATCATCGGCGCCGGAGCAGTCGCCGCCGTCGAATTCCGCCCATATGGAACTCGGCCGGATGCAACGTCACGCCTATCATCCGCAAAACTGCGTACTCTCCGCATGGGACCGCCGCGCGCAAGCACCCACGCTCACCCGAGAACTCGCCAAGCGCGGCATCACCCATCATCACCAACGCCACCGTCACACGCATCGATTCACCATCCCCTCGTGAGGCGACCGTGCACTACCGCATCAAAGGCTCGGACGAAGACCAATCCCTGCAAACACAGGTCGTACCGCGGCGCCATAGGCCGCGACCCCAACACCAGCGAAGGCTGGATCGACGCCAGCGGCATCGCCTTTGACGGCCAGGCCATGTCGTCACCGACGAGTTCGGCCGCACCTCGGCAACGGCGTTTGGGCCGTCGTGGAGACATCACCGCCGGTCATGCACTCGCGCATCGCGCATTCGCACAGGGAATCACCGTGGCCGAACGCATCGCCGGGCTGAATCAAGCCCGTGGACGAATACACCATTCCGCAGGTCGTGTTCTCCTGACCGCAAGCCGCCTGCGTGGGCTAAGCACCGGCGCACAGGCAAAGGCAAGCGGACGCTTCCTCGATATCACCGAAACCGCATACCCGATGATGGGCAACGCCCGCATGCTGATGAGCGGTTCAGCCGGCGCCATGACCGTTGTCAGCGGTGAGATACCGACAATCCCGCACACGCGTGTTGCTGGGTGCATGGCAGGCCCCTGAGGCAACGGAGCTGATCGCCGAAGCCGAACAGCTGGTCGGAAACCATGTGCCGCTGAGCGAGGCGGCACGGCTCATCCACCCGCATCCCACGTTGCTCCGAGGCCTTCGGCGAGAGGCGTTGCTCAAAGCGGACGGACGCCCGCTGCACACAAGATGAGTCCCCTCCCCGATCCCGCGCCAGACGCTCGGTTCCAATGCCTGGAACGCCCCGCGTGTTTCCTCGTCGCGGCGCAGACAATGCCAACGCCGCTTTCACCGCTTTTTCAATATTCCTCAATATGGTAAACTGTTGGCCAGTATGCCAACAGCGACGAGTAGCAAGTGAGGGAGTCATGGCGGAAAAAGCCAGCAAAGAAGAAGTCCGGAAACGTAATCTGTTCAAGCAGATCGCCCAGGTCTACCAGTTCACCATGAAGAGGACAAGCAGCTGCCATGGCTGATGGCCTTGGTATTCGCGGCCCTGATTGTTCTGATGATCATTCTGGGCGTCGTGCAAAAGTGGATGTGGCTGACCTGGATCTTCATCATGATTTCAGGCCATCATGGTCGGCTTTCGTTCGCCACCATGATGCTGACCTCGTCGTGCTGACGCCGTCGGATTCCGCAAGATAGGCCGCCCCGGCGCCGCAGTTGCCGTGCTGGAGCAATATGAACAAGGCCGGCTTCAGCTTCCCGCAGGAACCGGTGTGGATCGACCCCGCGTACCAAGGACGCCATCTGGCGTGGCACCGGCTACAACGGCATCTACCTGATCGGCGAAGGCAACGCCGAACGTCTCAAGCATGCGATGGATCGTCAGGAGCACGCCATCAAGGGTGTGACCGCAGGATCGTCCATCCCCGTATACCGCTATTTATATCGGTAATGGCAAGGGTCAGACCCAGCTGAAGGATCTGCGCAAGACCATCGTCAAATGCAAGAAGACGCTGCAGCCGAACACCACCACCAACAAGTTCATGAAGGCGATTCACCCGCATCAGCGCTTTCCTGCTCACCAGAACCGAGCTTTCCACGCTGAACGACCGCCTGCGCACGCTGCAGTCCAAGAACGGCTACAGCATCCCCAAGGGTATGGATCCAAACCATCCGCAGAAGATCAGCCGCCGTGCGATGCGCGGTCGCTGATTCACCGTTGCCTAATTGGTATAACGTGCAGGAACCCGGCCTTGATATGCTTCTGCACGTCATCGTCGATTCGCCCCGCGTGCGCCCTGAGCCTACGCCATGTTTGGACCAACACATCCCACTGGCGTCTCTTTATATGCCATAGGTCACGCATCCATTGCGTGATTGAATATGGTCACGCGGCTCACCGTCCACTGTGACATTCGTTGTTAATGTGATTCCCACAATTTCGGAATCACACGCAACATCATTACGAAACATTCTCGTAACCGAAATTACGAGTGCGTGAACGCACTCCTATGCTTGTCTCACGTAACTTTATTCGAAAGGAGCGGTCCCGTGACTGACGAACTGAAAAACCAAGGCTGATGCCGAGGCCCTTATCATTGAGGAAGGCGGGGAGTATGTCTCCGTCCGTTTCACCGACCTTATCGGTGTTCAGCAGCACTACCGTGCCGGCAAGCGAATTCCTGAAGGGACGCCTTTCACGGACGGCATGCCGTTCGACGGTTCCCCTTCGGTAGGGCTTCCAGGCCATCAACGAGGTCCGATATGAAGCTGGTTCCGGACGTGTCCACCGCCTTCATCGATCCGTTCCGCAAGCACAAGACCCTCGACGTGGCATTCTCCATCGTGGACCCGCTGACCGACGAGCCCGTACCCCGCGACCCGCGTCAGGTTGCCGGCAAGGCCGAGGCTTACCTGAAGTCCACCGGCATCGCCGATACCGCTTCCTTCTGCTCCGGAAGCCGAGTTCTTCATCTTCGACAAAGGTACGTTTCGAGAACAGCATGCAGCGCTCCTTCTACGAGGTGGGACTCATCGAGGCTCCGTGGAACTCCGGTATCGACACCGAGGACGATGGCACTCCGAACATCGGCTTCAAGAACCGCGTCAAGAAGGGCTACTTCCCGTTCCGCCGGATTGACCACACCCAGGACCTGCGCGACGACATGGTCGCCAACCTGCAGAAGGTCGGCCTGATTGCTCGAGCGTTCCCACCATGAGGGTGGCCGGCGCTGGCCCGGCAGGAGATCAACTACCGCTTTAACTCCTGCGCATGCAGGCGACGACCTGATGAAGTACAAGTTACGTTGTGCACGAGACCGCCGCTCTGGCAGGCAAGGCCGCGACCTTCATGCCGAAGCCGATCGCAGGCGACAACGGCACCGGCATGCACTGCCACCAGTCCCTGTGGAAGGACGGCAAGCCGCTGTTCTACGACGAGAAGGCTACGCCGGCCTGTCCGACATCGCTCGCTGGTACATCGGCGGCCTGATCAAGCACTCCTCCTCCGTGCTGGCCTTCACCAACCCGTCCCTGAACTCCTATCACCGTCTGGTTCCGGGCTTCGAAGCTCCGGTCAACCTGGTGTACTCGCACGCAACCGTTCCGCCGCCATCCGTATTCCGCTGGCTGGCACCGCCCCGGCTGCCAAGCGTATCGAGTTCCGCGCCCCGGATCCGTCCTGCAACCCGTTCCTCGCCTTCTCCGCACAGCTGATGGCAGGCCTGGACGGCGTGCTGAACCATATCGAGCCTCCGGCACCGGTCGACAAGGATTTGTACGAGCTGCCGCCGGAAGAGCACGAGGGCATCAAGCAGGTGCCGAGCTCCCTGGCCGAGGCCATGGACGCCCTGGAAAGAAGATCACGACTTCCTGACCGCCGGCGACGTGTTCACCGACGATCTGATCGAGACCTGGATCGCGCATCAAGCGTGGCTCCGACCCCGCTGGCGAGCTGTATCGATAGCCACAGTAGAAGCCCGTCTGGCTCTCGACCCGCTTTTGCCTGGCGGGGTTATAACACAGCCATGCCAAATACCAAAAGTCAGAGCGGCAGTCTCGCTTTGTACGCCGCTGAACGCCCAATGCCAGTAGCCGGTGCAATACGCCGTGATGGTGCAATGCCGGCACCGCGGCGCATATCAGGTAGAATCCCATTGTTCGCATGCAATCGCGATTACCTGAACCACCTGCGCGGCATATCGGAACCCCATCCACGCATATGTTCTCATGCGCCGTTTTTAGCCAGGGTTTTATGCCACGCCATGACACCACCAAGAGTCAGATTGAATGCCTGGGAGAGCACGCCGCTTAATCACATTGCCGTCGCCGAGTCCGCCGCGAGCGACGGACTGCCCCAGCGCACGCCAATCATCCAGCAACAGGGTGCAGGAATATGCGTAGGCCGGCATATCAAACCGAATACGAATTTCGACGGCAAATGGAGGATCAGCACGAGCCCGTCGGCCAAATCGGTCGGATCGAGACCAAGCGCCAGCATCACACCTGGCACCGCACCCGGCACACGCAGAAACGTCGCCAAATACAGCGAACCTTGCGTGAGATCACCACGAATCCGCCTAGATTCGCCAACACCAACCCGAAGTCTTGCCATACAGAGCCACGGATACGAAGTGCTTCCCGCAGCGGCGATCCACACCGGCCAGGTCTTGCGCAACACCGTCCACGGCGCAATGCCGCCGATCCATAGCAGCAGCATTTCCAACCCGAACGCCACCGAAGCCGACATGATATCGAGCGTGAAGAACATGGGGATGCATTAAGATCAGCGCGCCGATAAACCGACTGACCGGATTGATCTTCGCGATGAACCAGACGGCGATGCGGGTCGGGCCACATCTCCACGTTCCGTATGCGACACTACGCCGATGGTTTCAGTCATGCTGTTCCTCCGCTGACAACGATACGGCGTGCGTCCAATGCCTCGATCAATGCCTCATCGTGCGTGACCATAATCACCGCGGAACCCGGCGTCACGCACGTCGGCGATCAAACGCAACCCATTTCCGTCCATGTGGTGAAATCCTGACCAAAGGTCGGTTCGTCCATCACCACGACCTTCGGCGCGGCGGCCAGGTTATCATGGGATGCGACCGACGTCGCCTTTTTCCCGCCTGACAGTGTGAACGGATTGGCCGGGCCGAATCGTTTGAGATTCATACGTTCCAGAATCTCGTCCGCGATCCGATATGCCTCCTCATCCGTTTTCCCCATGGATTTCGGTCCTACGGCTACCTGTCGCGCACGCTGGCGGTAACGAACTGGTGTTCCGGCCCTGAACACCATACCGACACGCCCCAGCAGATCACGGCCTTCCATGTGCTCACATCATTGGCGATGCGGCGGCACCATCCGTTCCGCCATACGCACATGACCGGCAAGCGGTTCGAGCAGACCCGCCAAAGTAAGCGGCAAGCGTGGGATTTGCTCACACCGTTGCGCTCCCGTCAATGCGGTGACCTCACCGACATGGAATTCCAGATCGATATGTTTGCCAAGCGGAAACCACGGCCGAAGCTCAAACGTCGGTTCGCAGCACCACCTCGCCGGCAGGCCGCTCCGGATGATACGGCGTGGATGGCTCGCCCAGGGCACCCACGCGCCGCCTTCGGCAAGCACATCGCCCATGGTGCTGAACACCGCCCGGCGTGCCATCCGCAATCACGCCGCCGGTCAGCGAATTGCCGTCAGGCTTGCTCCAGTACGATCACGCGGTCAACCGCGTCAAGCCACACATCGATATGATGCTCGACCACGATCAGCGTTTTCCGGTCTGCTCGACCACATGCTTGACGGCATCATGGACTTCCTTCACACCGTCGGGATCGGAGATTCGCCGTCGGCTCGTCATGAGCAATAATCCGGGGTGCATGGCCGCACACCGGCCAGGGCAAGACGCGCTGACGCTGGCCACCGGAAAGCTTGCGTGAATGGTCGAAGCGCATGTAGTCAAGTCCGACGATATCCAGTGATTCGCGGGCACGCCAGATCTCGTCTTTGGGCAACCCCAGGTTTCGCATCCGAACGCGACATCATCGCCCACACGTGTTCCAGAATCGTCTGCGCGCGTCCGGGTCCTGCAATACCAGGCCGGAGACTCCACGCGCCTTACGTGCGTCCCTGCCACCAACCAGCAGCGTCCCTCCTGCTCGCCGTCATCACATCGCCGCCAAGCACGCCTGCCAGTCCAGCCATCAGCGTGGATTTGCGCCAGAGGGCGCCAAGCACAGCACACGCTCCCCGGCCGGATGTCGAAGTCGACATGGCGTAGAGCGAAATCCTTACGTGAAGCGTGCCGCCACCCCCAGTTGCGCGCGGACACGCCACCCCCATGGAACGCTCCCCGGCGCCGGCATACGCATCTGCGCTCATACGAGCATCCGCACTGGTATCGGCCCGATTCCGGCATCATCACCAGAAGCAACGGTAACCATCGAAACTTCAACAAGCAATACGTCGTAATACGTAAACAATCAAACAAACACAACGGGCCCCACACCGCACACCAGCGGCATGGGACCCTGGCCGCTCAGACCAGTTGTTCGTGCGACCGACTCGAAACGATCGAGCACACCGGTTCTGTGCGATGGGCACGATGCAGCAGGTACATCACCACGCCGGCCAGCACAACGCCGGAAACAATGGACGCCCAGGTAAATGCTGAACGCAGCACACCCCATGCCGGGTTCATAACCCAGTAGTAGATGCCGCAGCCCACGCCGGCCAGAGCGCCGGAAACCGCGGTGGTCAGCATATTCCACTTCTTGTAGGCGAAGATCGCGAATCCGATTTCCGCGCCGATGCCCTGCATAATGCCCACGATCAGCGAGCCGCCGACGCCCCACTGGTTGCCCATGGTGAGTTCGAGCGCGGCCGCGAGGGTTTCCGCGAACAGCGGCTCCAAGCTTGCGCACGATGATGGCGGCAAGCGGGCCGGGCAAACCAGAACGCGTTCAGCAAGCCTTCGGGCTTCTCCGCGTCACAGCGCCGAAAATGGTCAGCGGAGCGCGGCATGGGTCCCAGCCCTGAGAAGATCACGCCGATGCCACGGCGCGATGATGGCGGCCACCACGATATCGACCACACGCCAGGTATTGCTGTGGCTTGCGGACCGCGGAGGATCTGTCTCCACGGCATCGATTGTTGGTTCAGTCATTACTGTGCCTTTCTCTCATTCAAGGCACGGGAGAGAGAGACGTCCGTGCGCGGCATTGCCCGGTAAACGTTCATACGGTCGAAGCGTTCGCTTCCTCTCAGCCTCACGGCCCCCGTGTCATTGCCCGTTCGGATAGTACGCAGCACGCTCGATTTCCCGTCTGCTTCCACGAGCATCGGCGGCTGGCGGCGCGAACGCGGGACGTATGCTCCTTCAATCCCCTGGAAATGCTCTAGGATGGCCTAGGGAAGAGCGAAAGGAATGTTATGACCGCCGAAAAATGAATACCAATGACGCATCGGACATGCTGGTCTCCGACCAACCAGTTTCCAGCCAACCGTCACAGATGGGGCAGACGAACGGAGAAACACCGCCTGCCCATGCTGGATCCGCCGTCAAAGCCGCGCTGGCTGCCAATGGGCGTGGCCTGCGCGAAATTCGCCGCAGCCGCTTTCACCGGTTCCTCCTCGATGTTCTCCGAATCGGTGCATTCCGTGGTGCGATTGCGCGAACGATCGTGCTCATGTTCGGCGACCGTGCCTCCGACCGCAAATCAAAAGGCGACCATCCGTTCGGCATGCATCGTGCGAAATATCTTGCCAGCTTCATCGTCGCCACGCTGTTGTTCTTCGTCGGGTGGCGTGTTCGCCGTCAGTCAGGGCGACGAAGAAGCTCATCGGACTGCTCGACGGTTCCGTGTGACCGCCAGGTCGACTCGCTTGAACTGAGCCGCCGCGCTGGCCGTGGTCATCATCCCGTCGCTCGAAGGCTACGGCCTGCACACGTCCATCAAGGAAGCACGCGAGCGCATGGATCGCGTGAAAGTGGAGAAGGATTCGCTGATCGGCTTCTGGAAGCGCACCAAGTCCGCCGAACTCGCGTCGGTGATGATGGAGGACACGCTCGCGCTGATCGGGTCGTTGCCCGCCGGTCTTGGCATCGGCTGCTCGATGCTGACCGGTGATGAACTGTACGATACGATCGGTGGTCTGATGGTCGGCTTGGTGCGCTGGTGATCGGCTCGGCCGCGCTGGCGTTCAAACCGGTTCTCTGTTGCTCGGCGAGGATGTGGATCCGCGTACGCACAAGCTGCAGGCGGTGAACAATACGCCTGGCGTGAACGGCTTATCAATATGCAGGCGATTCACATGGATGAGGGATGCCGTGCTGCTGTGCTTGAAGGTGCAGACGTCCAAGTTGGACCGCGACTACGATGTGGAGACTGTCGACAAGATCGAGAAGAACATTCGCGCCGCATTGCCCTGGTATGAGTGGGAAATCTAGAACCGGGATATCTGGCGGAACCATGCCTCCGCTGAGGAATAGCGGTTTTCCGTTTTCGTTTCGCATATCCGAGCAACACCATTGATTCGGCCAGTCTGCGTTTCCGGTGCATGTCTCTACCTATGATGCGCGGGACATGCAGGCGGCCGAACACGGTTCTGGCGTGGCACGGGACCACCCGCTAAGGTGGTAGGCGCACACAGGAGTGACCATGAACGACATTCACACCATCGAAGCGAATATTTTCGAACGACCTCAGCCATGTCATCGACCCGAACTGGGCTGTTCCGTCACCGATCTGGGGCATGATCACGTCGATCGAGGCCGTGTTCCGGCACCGTCGACGAGAACGGCGACGGCATCATCGACGTAACCGCATGTGGAGCTCACCGTCAAGCGATTGCCCGTTGAGCGAAACCATCACCAATCAGATCAACGGTACGGTCCGATCCTACGTGGCGCCTGGCCTCCCTAACGTCACGCTTTGTTCCGCATATCGAGGTCAGCCCATGCCACAGGACAAGCTGACCAGTCCCGTGCAGACGCTCAAAGCAGAGCGCCGGCAGAATCCGTTCAGCAAACCCGGTATCAAGACGCGCATCTTCGCCATCGCATCCGGCAAGTGGCGGTGTAGGCAAGTCCTCCGTAACCGCCAATCTGCAGCCACTTTCGCCGCGCTTGGCTATGACACGGCCGCCATCGACGCGACATTTATGGCTTCTCACTGCCGCGCCTGTTCGGCGTGCATACACAGCCCACCAATCTGGGCATGCTCATGCCGGTCACCGCATGGGCGTGAAGTTTATTTCCAATCGGCATGTTCGCGGGCGCGACCGTGCGATCCCGTGGCGCGGCCCCAGACTGTAAATGCCTGTTGGAGCAGTTCCTGTCCGAGGTGGTGGGGCGAGCCGGATGCTGCTGCTCGATCTGCGCCCGGCACCGGCGATATGGTGGCGATTTCTGGTGGCGCAGGCGCTGCCGAATGCCGAACTGGTGGTGGTGACCACGCCACAGCCGTCCAAGCTGGATATTGGGTGTTCCGCTTGCGGCGCTGCAGGTGCCGATGAAGGTGCGGGCGTGGTGGAGAATATGAGCTACTACGAGCATAAGTGGGCGAGAAACGGATCTTCGGCGAGGGCGGTGGCCAGCGCGTATCCGAACAACTGACCGCGGCGCTGGGCCATGATGTGCCGTTGATGGCGCAACTGCCATTGATGCCCGAGCTGCGTGAGACCGGTGAAGAGGGCCGTCCTGCGGTGCGACGCCGGAGGGCGCGTTGGCCAACACTCCTCTGGCGGACGAGTTCACACTTTCGCTGGCGCGACAGCTTATGGAATTGCACTGAGCCGCCCCCTTGTTGCAAGCTTTGAGTGTCGATTCGACGTTTTCGCCCGATTTTGTCCGAATCGGCACCATCTGCCAGATTTCGTCCGAATCAAATGAGTTCTCTTCAATTCCGCCGCCATCGTTCGCCGGGCCACATCCACACCCTGTATTCGCCGGCAAGCAGCAGATTCAAATTGCGCCTCATCTCAGCATGGGAATGCAAGCCTCGGCCTTGGCGGCCTTGGAACCGGCGTTCGCGCCGACCACCACGTAATCGGTTTTGCTCACCGAGCCGGCGGCCTTGCCGCCCCGCTCCACCATCGCCTCCTTGGCCGGGAATCACGCGAGAAGCCCCCAGCGAACCTGTCACACCACGGTCTTGCCGGCCAGGGTCTGCGGCAGGCTGCAGCTTGGCTGCCTCGCCCACACTCCACGCCGGCCGCACGCCATGGTCAGGGTCTGGCCTGCCAGTCCCCGGTCGGGGTGGCGGTGCAAAACCAGTGCACCACCGATTCGCGCGATTTCCGGGTCCCTACGCCGTCGATCTGCGTCAGATCGTCCACTCGCTTCTTGCTCCGATCGCGTCGAGCGATCCCCATGGCGGGAGGCGATCGTCGCGCGGTGGGCGGCCCCAGGCGGCGGACGACAATGCCACGAAAGCACGCCACAGGTCGGCCTGTTTGGCCTTTGTCGATTTCTCGCATTTGCGCGTGTTCTCGGCGGGTTTGGACGATGATCGGCGTAATCGTGGTCTCGCCGACCGTGATGTCTTTGTCTCCTCACGCACCACCACGGCATCATCAGGCACATTGAAGCCCGGATAGCGTGCAACGAGTGGAGACGCCGGCGGATTCCACGCCGTCGTATTTCTCGGCACCGGCCTTTTTGTCGCATCTTGGGCGCGGGCGGCGGTCGTCCAGAAGGCCGGCACCTGATGCCATAGGCCGGATCCGCCGATCCTCCTTTGCGGCACCTTGCTTGCGCCCGTTATTGCCCATGACTTCGCGCACCTCGATGATCGGCGCCTCGCGCCATACACGCACGTCTTTTGAGATCGGCGGCGGTCAGATCGGAAGATACCCGCCTCGTTAGACAACACCGGCGCGGCCGGCAATTCCAGCCCTCCTCCACCGGCTCGTACGGGTCAGGCTCTTCGCCGGGGGCGACCAGAACCGATCGGTGATGTTCCGGCGCGTAGGTGCGCCACGGAATCCGGCCTGTTCTCTCCTCCGGATTCGTCAACGCGATGGCCGACTGGTCGCCCCAGATGCTCGATGTCGAATGCCTTGCGCATGCCCAACGAGATCACACGCTCGGTCAGCTGCGCCGGGCAGCTCTCCACATTCCGGGCAGCGAATGTCCTTGTCGCCCTTTTGGCGGGCGCCAGCTTCGCCCTCTACGCTCGGGCAATGCTTTCGGGCATCACGAACTGCGCAACTCGCTCTCGCGCCCTTTGCGGCGTCGTTCAATACCGGCCCCGACCAGTTCGGGAATCACATCGCCTGCCTTGCGCACCACAACGGTGTCGCCGATCAGAATGCCACTTTGCGCTTCACCTCGAACGGGTTGTGCAGCGTGGTGCGGGCCACAGTGGAGCCGGGCCACATGCACGGGCTTCAGCATGGCCACGGGGGTCACCCCGGTGGTGCGCCCCACCTGCACGGTGATGTCAAGCAGCTCGGTATTGACCCCCGGGCAGGTACTTGTAGGCGATGGCCCAGCGCGGCGCACGCGAAAGTGGCGCCCAGGAACGCTGCAGGCCAGATCGTCGACCTTGACCACAATGCCGTCAAGTGCATATCGATGTCGCCGCGATGCTCGCCGTAGTAGTCGATCATGTCAAGCACTTCGGCGAACAGGAGGCGACAGTGCGGTTGTGCGGCGAGACCGGCACACCCCACTTGGTGCTGTTTCCTCCATAGGCCTGGACTGGTCGTTGATCCTGTCATGCCGCGCGGATGGTCCCTGCACCCCATTCGAGTCTGCCCCATGATGCCGTGCGCGTAGAAGCTCAGGCGACGGGTTGCGGTGATACGCGGAGTCCTTCTGACGCAGCGACCCGGCGGCCGCGTTGCGCGGGTTGGCGAACGGGCGCGCCGGCATCCTCCTGCTCGTCGTTGAGTGGAAATCATCCCAACGCATGAACACCTCACCGCGGATCTCCACGAAAGTCCGGAATGTCTTCGGCGGGGCCGGCAAGATTGGCCGGAATGGTGCCGATGGTTCGCACATTAAGCGTGATGTCTTCGCCGGTCACGCCGTCGCCGCGCGTCAACCCCTGTTCGAGTACGCCGTGGCGGTAGATGAGGTTCAACGCGAGCCCGTCGATCTTGACCTCGCGCAGCTCATCGGCAGCGGCTTGCCCTCGGGCCAGTCGAGTCCGCGCAGCACGCCGTCGTACCAGTCGTGCAGCTCTTCGATGGAGAAGACGTCGTCAAGGCTCATCATGCGCGATGGGGTGGCGCACGGAGGCGAAGTCGTTGGAGAAGGAGCCGCCGACGCGATGCGGTGGGCGACTGCGGATTGTCGAGCGTGGGGAACGCGGCCTCGAGCCGTTGCAGACAGCGTAGGCGCGCATCATAGGCGGCGTCGGAGCTGACCGGCGGTCGTCGATGTAGTAGGCGATCTGATCGGACTCCACCCATGCGGCGACCTTCGCCCACAGCCGGGCGGCGGTGTCCGCCTCATGCCGTGAGACGTCGAGCCGATTCAGCCGCAGGGCGTCCTCGTCGGTGGCCTGCAGCACGGCCACCCACTGTTCGGAGCCGCTGGGGAATCGTGCGATGCCCCTCATTGGCCACAATGGCAATGTCGGGTTCGCCGTTCCGTTCGTCCTTACTGTCATCCGCATTCGCCGAAGCGCCTGTCAGACCGTCGAAATCCCATGCCAGCTGTTCGCTCTCGTTGCTCATACTCCCCCGATTCTATTCGCTCAGCGAACGGATGAACTGCGCCTGCACCACGTCAATGCCGTTCGACTCCGTGTCGTTCATGCGTGCCGCCGCCACCGCCAGCGTGCGGGCGGGAACGAACAGGCCTTCGTCCACGGTGATGCGCACGGCCTGGCGCACGATGCCGGCGGCTTCGGTGTCCGGCCAGACGGCAGACCGTGATGCTTGAGCACCATAGCGGCCTCCTGAACGTTCTCCGGCACGAGAATGCATTGCGAATCGGCTCGCGAAACAAGTTCGCGCAGCTCCTCCTCTAGGCGAACGCGGCCGTCGTCACGGTCGAGCCCACCAGGCATGCAGCACGCGCGGAATCCCAATCTCTGTCCTGCGCCAATTGCACGGCGAGCTTGAGATGCGCCAACGGGTAGGACGGCGCGTACGCAACCATGGCGTTCAGGTGCGGCAGCGCCTCCTTTGGTTCCCTTAAGCTGCGCGTACATGTCAGCCATTTCATGTGCATGTAGAACAGATTTAGTCGGGGGATGAGCACGGTATGCTCGTCGGGCGGCGAACAAGCGATTGTATACCACGCGTTCCGGGCGTAGAGTTGAAATATCGCGGCACTCCATCGCCCCTGCGCATACCAGCGCATCCATGCACGCTTGAGCAGGTTCTCCGCGGACTCGCATGCCTGATCCGGCCGCCCGGAGAACAGCATATACGTGCATGCGCGGCGTTCGTTGGTCGCTGGGTCGCAAGATCAAGCTTGACCGTTGGGGTATCGCGCCCGTCGATCAACGCGCCGGCGATCGCCGCGACTGCTCGCTCAGCCCGGATCAGCGATGGTGTCGATGATGCGCGCCTCCGCGCCTTGGCGACGGATGGCATGGCCGTATCCCGGAGGCGAGATGGTGGAATTTCCGCGTCGGCACGCTGCATCACATCGACGCGTTGATGGATAGGCCGAACGCATTGCGCGCGCCCAATGCCTGCGCCGCCTCCAGTGAACTCGTGATCGGCCATCTCCGGTTCCTCCTGGGAGCCGGCTGGTGCGAAACCACGATCACGCAGGTCGAAGTCGGGCACGATCTGCTTGAGGCCGCCGTTCTCGTCAACAATCGATTGTCGCATTGAACATACGGTACGTGTCTTGGGGGTGTCGCCCGTCCTGCCTGATGCGTTCAAGGGAATTCGTTTCGGTGAACCGACCGTGGCCAGCGTGCGTACCGTGGGATTGCGCCTGAGCACGTTCATCGGATCGTCTTGATTGCCGTCATCGTCGCTTTTGAATCCTGCCGGCTGTTCGCCCGGGTCGGCGAAGGTGGTCTCTGTCGATGTCGATGCCTTTGATCAGATCCTCGAACCGCTGTTCCATGGAGGTGTCGCCGGCATCGGCACCGGATTCGTCATGAGGCGCGCCGACCGGCGGCATGAACGAGTCCGAACCCATCTCGGCAATGGATCGAGCCGCGGTACGGGAAGGGTCGCCGTGCATATCGCCGTCCTTGGCTCGGCCTTGCTGCCGGTCGGTCCCATATCACCGGTATGCATGCGCTCGAATGCGCTCAACGCCCAAGCTCATCATCGCCTCGATGGCGGTGTCCTGTTCGGCCACGGCCTCTCAAGACCGAGCGAGTCAACATGCAGCGATCACACCTCCTGCACTATTGTCACATGCACCAAAGCTCAGCAAACGCCAGCATCAGGCCGGACGCGCAGATTATAGTCGGCACTGAGCGCCGCACGCTCGCGGTCCCTCAAGGTATTCGGACTGCTGTCATAGCGGGTCGCGGGCATCATCGAAACGCCTGCCGTAGTGAAGCGCCAACCGCCACGCTCCGCGCAAGATCGGACCGCAATGCCGCGTCGAACCGGTTGCCGGCAGGCGCAGGCACCAGCAGCGACATGGTCTGCCGATACAACCCATTCGGAATCGGCCGGCTTTAATTGTCCTTCGAAGCTTTGCGAGCCGTAGAACAGGATGACCTGCTGGAAGTTCTGTGCCCCGGTTCCGCGCATGGTCGCCCAATGCCAGCAGGGCCGGGTTCTTCAGCAGGTTCATGTCGATGGTCGCCGCTCGCTCGCGCGTCACGGTCTTCCTCCGTGGGTTCCAACTAAGACACGCGAAAGTTATACCCAGCTTTTCACGAGCTGACCATATGAATCGGTTGAGGTTGCCTTCGATGGCGAGCGCCCGCAGCGCTGGGGCAAGCGCCAGCGAGGAATCCCAGTTGAAGCGAAAGTATGCGCCGGAATAGCTGGAGGTGTACAGGTGCAATGTTCGGCCCCCGTGCTTGGCTTTCGCGATTTCGCTCGAGTGCCCCGGCTTCAGCATACGAGCTCGGCGAAGTGGTTCGAGGCCGAGACGCGCATGTGCCAGGGCACGGGCTTCCATGTCGCGCACGGAACGGCGTATTGCGCCGATCGGAGCCTCGCGGTTGAGTTGCGGAAGGCCGAAGCCGATCAGTGCCGCTCATCTGTGGCAGCATGTATGCGGCGAAGAAGTTGGCGATCGGCGATGGCGTCGCGGTACAGGCCTTCGAGGTTCTCCCGCATGGTGCCGGGCAGGTTGCGACGCATCTGTTCGAGCCGGTATTTCGCTGCCCGTGACCATGCGGCCAGCCAGGGTCATACGGCTGGGTCATGTCTCGCCCGACCACGCCGCCGTAGTCGTGGGCGCCTTGAGAAGATGAAAGCGCGGCTCGACGCGCTCCTGCGTATTCATGCCGATCTGTTGCCGACGAAGACGCGCCCCTCCATCGGGCCACGGCAATCTGTGCGAACGATCGCGCCCGGCGAACAGGCCGAGGGAGAATACGCTGCCCTGGTAGGTTGTGCTGGGCGAAGGCAAAGCGCCCAGCCGAGGGTCAGTTTGCCGGGGACCTTCGTCGGCAAACATGTGGCGTTTGACCAGCCAAGCCGAACGGCATGTTCGGCGAATTGGTCGATGATGCGCCGTGCCGGCTGATTGTGTGCCCGGTGTTTGATGCATGGGATTGCGCAGGTGCGGTGGAGCCGCTGCCGGCGTGGAACCTGTTCTTGTTCGGGCGCGGGTCGGACGTGGCGCCGAACGGGTCGACCATGCGCATGAGTCGCCTTTCCCTGGCGCGACAACCGCGACGCCCATTGCCGCGCGCGCCCCAGGGCATCCCCCGAAGGGGTCCGATGCGACTTGCGTGCTGACATACCCATTGCTTTTCACTTCATTCAGACATGCCCGCCGATTATTGCCCTCGAGAAACCCGGAGGCTCGATGGCTGCCATACCGTTCCCATTGTTAAAGTTCGCTGCCGGGCGGCTCTGGTGATGCCACGCCCGTCATCGTTCCCGTGTGCGGTTGCGGTTCTCTACGCAATCGTTTACAGGAAACCAAGCGAATACATTGTAGAACAGGTTGGGCGCGGTGGAGACCAGTGCATCGTGGCGGCCGATGGTGAACAGCGACAATACGGCCACCGCAATGGCGAACAGTGTCGCAAGTGCGATCACCAGTCGCGCCGCACGGATTCCTTACCGGCGGGTTGCTGGCATGCGATGCGCCGTTGCCATCGATCATGCCCGGCTCCCCAGCAGCCGCAGCAGTACCGGCAGGCTTGCCAATACGAAGCCATCCGAAGTCCGCCATATATCTCCAGCCGAGTCCGGCGTTCATGGCGTCGAATACGACCAGGACGAGGGGCCAGCGCCAATGCCGTCAGTGTGGTGCGTGCCCTGGGCCGCTGTCTTTGAGAGTGCAGAACGGCAGGGCGAAATGCCAGAGCCGCCACCGGGCAACATGGCGAACAGTCCTCCGATCATCGGTTCCATGTAGGGACCATTCGGGCATGACGGCAGCCGATAGCGCGATCCAGGGAAGCTGCCGGTGAAGCGCAATGGCAGCAGCAGATAGCTGCCGATTGTCGGCATGATGTTCGCCGGGGAAACACGGTATGCCGTCATATCGGTGACGGTGAGCTGGTAGCTGTTGCCGAAATTCAGTGGCGAGCCGAATCGCGCCGCATTGTAGGCCGAGTGGCAGGACGGGGATGAGTGCCGCGATGATGACCACGATTGAGCACGCAGCGTCGTCGCCATGGGTTCCGCCCGTTCCGCAGTGCGCGGACGATGGCCTTCAGTTGCGGCCAGAATATCGGCGATGCCCAGCAGTGCCGTCAGGCAGAAGGTGGGGCGACAGCCGAAATTGCCGCGATGCACAGCGAGCCGAAGCCGACCTTGGTCAACGAGAGCGCGAAAGCATCCCCCACCTGCCACCGGTTGACGGCGCGTATGGCGGTACAACGGCCGCGAATGCCACGCCGCCCGGTTTCGGCATTATCGTTGGCGTTTTTGCATTCCGCCCCAAGCCACAGCCAGATTCCCAATGCGCTCGCAACGCAAGGGACGCGGCGAACGGCACCGAATAGAAGTTGCGGCGGAACAGCAGGTAGCCGGCGTTCGACCCCAACAGCATGGTGGTAAGGGCGATGGACGTGGCGGCCAGCGATGATGTTTTCGGCGCGATGCGGGCGATGACGCGGATGACAAGCAATGCCAGGAACAGTATGGCGAGCAGCATGAGCAGCAGCACGGCGGCGCCGCTGGACAGCATGTGGCCGGTCAGCAATCGATACGGCATGAACAGCAGCACGGCCGGCAGCACGCCGGAAATACGAGTACCAGTGGCCGTTGTAGGCGTAATCCCAGTAGATTGGGTTCACGCCTTCGGCGAGCAGCCCGCGCACGGACACGGTATTGTACGGATTCGCGGTTGCGGCAAGCGCGTCCGGCAATGTTCAGGTCCAGCGATGTTCGGCCTTGCAGCAGTGCGTCGGCGATATGCCCGTATTGGTCGAAATCGTAGGTGTACCCGCCCGCTTCGTGGAACACCAGTGGCTCGCCGGCCAGCTGCGTGACGATGCCATAGACCATGGCAAACACGATGGAGCTGGTGATGCATAGGCCAAGCGCCCGTTGCGCGGTGCTTGCCGTCAAGCGGGATGCGCCAGAGCCGCGATCCGCGTCGCCAGCATGCCACAGCAAAGCAGTATGGCCGCCAAATCGCCACGCGTGCCGGGTTGAAGTCGAAGGGGATCTCTTGACATTGGCGCGCACCGCCTGATGGGGATGAGCGAACCCTTGGGCTCTTGATGCTCATGCGCAGGGTTCCCGATCCCGGCGCATGGACGTAGCAGGAACGTGGGACTGCGGGCTGAACGATGTCGCAGACAGGCTTTCGATGGTCGACCGACACCCTGATGTGCACGGCGGTGAGGGCTTGCCCTGTGACGAACGAGGGATCGATGCGGGGCGTAAGTCGGAGGTGCCGGCGGCCTGTACTTCAAGCGATGCCTCGGTAGGGTCGGTGATGCGTAGCATGCCTTCCTTGGTACGTTCGGAGGCCGGGTCCCATGGCATTGGCATGGTGCGGTGTCGGTGCTTGCGCCGACCGTGCGCCAGAACGGCATGTTGAACGCCACGCATTCGATGAGGAGTATCGCCAGTATCGCGGCCAGTATCGTGCATATAGCGTCCGTCGGCGTGCACGACGGCCCGTATGGATATGCCGAGGGTTCCTGGGCGCTGGGCGGTAGGAAGGTGAAACACCCTCATTCTATATGTCGGTGCAGGATATGACGGTGGCATCACGCACGCCATGCACATGCCTCGTAGCCGCATGCGTAAGATGGCGGTATGCCATTTTTGCCAAGCGCACCATGCAGCCGAAGCCGCAGCAGCTCACTTTCGCCCTTGCCGATGCGGGGGCTCGTCTACGATGACGGCACGGCCGACTGAACCCACCTCGCTGACCATCGCCGAACGCCGTGGCCGTCATCGGCTTGATATGGCACCGGCAAATCCACGCTGCTGGGATTGTTGGACGGTACGCTGAAGGCCACCACGGGATCGGTATCGATCAGCGGAAATGTGCCAGGTTGCGCCACGGAAACCCTTGATCCGACTTCCCAAACGCGATATGAAGCGCATCGACGAGCTGATCGGGCGCGTACGACGTGAGGAGATTCCCGAATCCTTCCATCATGCCGATTCCATCGCCGACGCAATCGACTCCATGTTGAAGAAGCGCCGCGTGCCCGAATCCGAAACGCCAGGCGACCATCGGCAATCTGTTCGCGCATTTCTCCTGGCCAATGCGGCGAAGGAGCCCGCATCCGCGTTGAACAGCGAACAGCGGCATCTGCTGGCGATCGCCGCGGCACTGAGCCTGAGGCCAAGCTGCATTGTGGCGGACGAGCCTTCCAAGGGGCTGGATGAGATCGGCACCGCGCATGTGGCCGCGTCTGTTCTGTCAGGTGATCTTCGCCACGCAACACGGATATGATCGTGCGCCCCCGACTATGCGATCGAACGCACACTGGTGCTCGACAGCCAGTCCATCGTGTTCGACGGCACACCGGTGGACGCGCTGTCGCGTTCCCCTACACCGATCTGATCCGTCGGCGCTACAGACAGCCAGGCTCGCCTGAAAAAGATTCGGGCCGAATCGGCAACGATTGGGACGGCCCGATCAGCCGAGCATCGTCCGCACGGTGTCGAGCACGGCCGCGATGCCCCGTTTTGAACTCCTCCTCCGGTTCCGGCAGAAGGGACACCGCCAGGTACCCGTTCGAGGTCATGTCGAAGAAATACCCCGGTGGCCGGTAAGCCTGTGATCCGCGATCAGCTTCAATACCAGCTCGTTCTCGTCCAATACCGACGGCACGCGCAGCAGCACGTTCCAACCGCCTTCCGGGGCGCAGCATCGCTCACCACGCCCAGCTCATCGGATTCCAGCATGCGGTGCAACGCGGCAAGATTGCCACGCACCCGCTTTCGCGCGCACACGGTCGGTCTGTGCTTCGGCGGCATCCAGCAATGCGGGGATACACCCAGCGATGATGTCGCTCATCGGCAGGTAGTCGTCGGCGATCACATCCAATCGCCGCTGTGCCTCGGCAACATCGTCGTCCGGCCGGACACGCGAATCCAACCGACCTGGCGTGCGGGGCGGCCAGCATCTTCGAGAAGCCGTCGAGCGCGAAGGTGAGCACGCCTTCCTCGCCGGCCGTCTGCGGTTCGTGGCGATGGGGTTCCAGATCGTAGTCGAAGAACACCTCGTCGGCGATGATGGCGATGCCGCGTTCACGACACAGGGCGACCAGGCCTCACGCTCGTTCTCCTTTGACGTACGAACCGGTCGGATTGTTGGGGTTGATGAGCACCAGCGCGCGGATGCGATTGCCGTCCGGGCGAGTCGAGGATCGCCGCGATGTCGGCGGGCTCGATGTACCACGCCGGCGTAGTGCAGCTGGTATTCGATCGCATGCCGACGCATTCGAGGCCGGCGATCGATTCGATCAGCGGATAGCCGGGTTTCGGGCGAGCACGGCGTCACCGGCATCACAGCAGTTTGATAAGCCACGAGTAGGCTTCGGAAGTTGAACGACAGGATGTACAGGCGTCCGGATCGACTGCACGCCCGCTCTGCATCGCCAGAAATCCTGCCAGGATTCGCGTGCCGCCGTTGGCCGCGCGGGTTCGCCTCGTAGACGTTGGGAATCTCCCGCGGCGCCAGGCCATGACGGGTGGGGTTGGAATCGTTGAGTTTGCCAAGCGTGATGCCGCCGCGGCGCGGCCTGGGCGGCGGCGATCGGGTTCGGGCGCTGATATCCACGCGGGACGAGAAATGTACAGTCATGCATTCCAGCCTACTCCGTGCCGTTCACGGCCGATCATCGGTCATCTCGCGTATGCGGAACGCCTCTTCCCATACGCGAAACGGGGAGGATCGGAACGAACCGATCCTCCCGTTCAGCAATCAGTCACAGTCGCCTATGCGACGGCGATTCAGTGCTGCTGCTTGGTGCTGGCATAGTAGGCGGCACCGATGATGCCAGCCTCGTTGCGCAGTGTTGCCGGCACGACCTTCGTCTTGATGTCGATGCGAGGAATGAACTTGTCGGCCTGACGCGGACACGCCGCCGCCAATCACGATCAGATCCGGGTTGAAGTACTTCTCCATAAGGCCGTAGTACTTGGTCAGACGCTTGGCCCACTTCTTGTAGCTGATGCCTTCGATGTCCTTGATGGAGGATGCGGCGTACTTCTCGGCGTCCAGATGCTTGGCGCTCAGGATGATGTGTCCGAGTTCGGTGTTCGGAACCAGAACGCCGTCCATGATCAGCGCGGTGCCGATGCCGGTGCCCAGTGTGGTGGCGATGACGAGACCATCCTGGCCTTCGCGGCACCGAACTGGACCTCGGCCAGGCCGGCGGCGTCGGCGTCGTTTACCACGACGACCGGGCGGCCGCAAGCCTGCGAGAACACCTCGGTCACGTCGGTGCCGACCAGGACTGATCCAGGTTGGCCATGAAGTCCAGCGGCTGGCCGGGCTTGATCGGGGCCGGGAAGGCGACGCCCACCGGCACATCGGCCGGTACGTCGAAGTGTTCCAGCTGCTGCTTGACGATGGCGGCCACTGCTTCCGGAGTGGAGACCTCCGGGGTAAGAATCTTCAGACGGGGTTCGGCAAACTCGCCCTTCTCAAGATTGACGGGTGCGGCCTTGATTCCAGAGCCGCCGATATCGACGCCAAAAGCCCGAGCTGTTTCAATCATCTTTGACCTCTCTTCGCAGAAGGTGAATAGTTAGCGAACCGGTAATATCATGGTATCGCCCGAGTACGCTGTGGCACGCGGGAAATCCGTAACACCACTGCATCTTATGCAAACGTATGCGATAAATTCCGACCCCGGCGTGGCGCAAACGTTGCCATTCGGCATCTCAGCAAATGGTCATCACGCCCCCGTAGTCGTGCGCACCGTGTAGAAACGATTCCGTAAGTTTCAGGGAAGGTGAAATTCTTACTGGCGGTAAGTCGGCGCCCGGCATTCATAATGGAGCGCACGGCAAGCCCGCGACCCGCGCAAGCGGCTGATCCGGTGAGATTCCGGAGCCAACGGTATAGTCCGGATGGAAGAAACGAGGAGCTCCTATGAGCCAGTCTTCTGCTATGCAATCCCATAACGATTCCAGCAACACCGCCGATTCGCAGGCCACGGCAGCGAACGCCGCACAAACCGAAGGCACCGAGCGGAACCAGCGCGCCACCGTCGAACCACGCCACCGGCACGCATTCCACCGGCGTCGCCGACCACGGGCGCTGGTCCACACGACGCATCGCCATATACGCGCTGTTCGTCGCGCTCGCCATGGCCGCCAGCCTCATCGAACTGCCGATCTTCCCCGCGGCGCCATGGCTCAAATACGATCCGTCCGGCATCGTCTGCCTTATCGCCGGCTTCGCCTTCGGCCCCTACGCCGCTGCAATCGTTTCCATTCTCGGTTTCCTCCCCACGTGTTCACCAGCCCGTGGGGCGCGCTGATGGGCATGCTGGTGGCATTGGCGATCTCCGTTCCCGCCGCACTCGTATACCGCCGCAAGCGCACGCGCAACGGCGCGATGGCCGGCATGGCGCTGGGCATGGCGATCGCACTGGTGGTGGCCTTGGTCTCGAACCTGCTGGTCACCCCACTGTACGCGCATATGACGGTGGCACAGGTGGCCGCAATGATCGTACCGATCCTGCTGCCGTTCAACCTGCTGAAATTCGCGATCCACGCCGTGGTGACCTTCCTCATCTACAAGCCCGTCACCACACTGATCGACCATGCCGCCTAAGCCGACCAGGCCACCTAGACCGACCATGCCGCAGATGACGGAAAGCACGATGAATACGCCAGGCACCGATCCGATAGTCGAACTGCATGACGTACGGTTCAGCTATGACACCGGCGCACACTGGACACTCGACGGCATCGACCTGACCATCATGCCCGGCGAACGCATCTGCCTGACCGGAGCGAGACGGTTTCGGGCAAATCCACCTCGCCCGCCTTATCTGCGGCCTGGCCGCCCCGATTCAGGCACGGTGCAACTGCTGGGCATGCCGGTATTCACTACGGCGGACGGCCCGGACGCCGAATCCTACCAGGCAGCCCGCCGCGGCATCGGGCGCGGTATTCCAGAAACCCGAAGACCAGATCGTCACCACCATACTCGAGGACGACGTGGCGTTCGGACCAGAGAATCTTGCCGTGCCGCACGGCAAAATCGGCGAGCGCATCGACACCGCCTTGCGCGCGGTCGGATTGCAGCGTCAACGCCAGGCCGACCCGACACGCATGAGCGGCGGGCAGCAGCAGCGTGCCGCCATCGCCGGCATGCTCGCCATGCAGCCGCGCCTGCTGGTGCTTGACGAACCGACCGCCATGCTGGACGAAACCGCACGCGCCGACGTCATGCAGGTGCTCGACGAACTGCAGCAGCGCGGTACCACCATCGTCCATGTGACGCACCGCCCTGAGGAGACCGCTCACGCGACGCGTACGCTCAGGCTGGAACACGGCAGACTCATCTCATTGACACAGCCGGCGACACATACGGCGGAATCGACTGCGGTCACGCCGATGGAAACCGACACAGCCAATGCAAATGCCACAGCAGATACAGTGAACGCAACCGTCGCAGACACCGTTCCCGCCGACCTGCAGCCTTCCGACCATCAGTGCGCCGACAATCCACTGGTCGCCATCGACCATCTCACCTACACCTACCCCGGCACAACCACACCGGCACTCGCAGACCTGTCGCTTACCATCGACCACGGCGAGACCATAGCCGTCATGGGTTCTAATGGCGCCGGCAAATCCACCCTCGCACGAGTCATATGCGCACTCGCCAAGCCAAACGGCGGCACGGTCATGGTGGACGGCATTCCGTTGCATCGCGCCAACCGCAGGCAGCGAGCGCGCGTTCACGCCTCGGTCGGCTACATCATGCAGCATCCGGAGCATCAGTTGTTCGCCTCAAGTGTCGCCGAAGACATCGCCTTTTGGTCCACGCAATCAGGGGCTCAGCGAATCCGAGGTGACACGACGGGTCGAGACCATGCGCCTGCTGCATATCGACCATCTTGCCGATTGCTCGCCGTTCGCCCTGTCGGGAGGCCAGCAACGACTCGTCGCCATCGCCGGGGGTGCTGGCGTGCCGTCCCCAAGCTCATCATCATGGATGAGCCGGCGGCAGGGCTGGACGCCGACGCCCGCAGGCGTCTGCACGCTCTGATCGGGCGGCTGCACGAACAGGGCGTGGCCGTCATGCTTATTACGCATGATACGGACGAGGCCCGTGCGATAGCGGATCGCATCGTGCGCATCGCGCTCCGGCCGCGGGCGCGGATGAGCGGGATGTGGCATCGCGCGGCGAGAGCGCAACGACTTCGACACGCAACGGAACCGCGCATGGGCACAGACCTGGTCGCAGCGAACGCCGGCAATCCAAGGACCGTGTCTCCGCTTCCTTCGTCGCCCGTCTCGACCCCCGTGTGAAACTGCCGGTGTTCCTGCTGGTCATGATATTGCGCGTTCGTCATCTCGAATGGCCATCAGCGACCGTTGGCACCTGCGCGGTCGCCGTGGTGCTGGCGGCGTCGCGTATCGGCGCGTACGGCGGCTATGGCGTTTCGATCCGCGTATTTCTGGTGTTGTTCGCGCTGATGGGATTGGCGAATGTGTTCTTCGTGCGCACGGGCACGGTGCTTGCGACCATCGGTTCCGTTCCCATCACCGATGACGGGCTGCCATATCGGCACTGCATATCTGCCGTTTCGCCATGGTTATCGTGCTGGGTACCGTATTCCTTGCCACCACCACGCCCACGGCCATCACCGATGCCGTCGATTCGCTGTTCTCCCCGTTACGTAGATTCGGCTTGCACACGCAGGAGGTGGCGCTGGTGTTCAGTCTGGCGTTACGGTTCCTGCCGACGCTGGCGATGGAGACCCGCGCGATCATGGACGCGCAGGCGGCTCGTGGCGGCTCCATCGAAACCGGTTTCTCCGTTACGACGCCTACACGCCATGGCGGCGATCATCGTGCCGGTGTTCGCCGGGGCGCTCCGCCACGCGGATAATCTCAGCCTCGCGCTTGATGCGCGCTGCTATGAGGAGGGCATCGATCGGACACATTGGAGAACGTTGCGTATCATGCCGTATGACCTCGGATTCGCTACGGGGGGCGGTACTGACTGTTCTCGCCATCGCGGTATTCGCGTTTCTGCCGTAGTCCATCGGGCATGGGCGCCGGCGACAAGTCGCGGCGGCGCACCTTGCGCAACCCCTTGCGGTATGCTGGCGGATGGTATGACAACGCGCATGACCGCATGCGCGCGACGAATCGAAGGACGTATCAATGGCACTGACCAAAAACAGACCAAGCAGCTGCGCGCATTGGCGAATTCGCTCGCCGCTGTTCTACGTAGGCAAGAACGATCTGACCGAAGCCGCAATCAAGCAGGCCGATGAGACCATCGAGAAGCGCGAGCTCATCAAATGCTCCGTGCTCGACGGTTCCGGTCTGACCGCCAAGGAGGCCGGCGAAGGTCTCGCCGAACAGCTTGGCGCGGAACTCGTGCAGGTCATCGGCAACCGTTTCGTGCTCTACCGTCGTTCCCAGCGCGACGACGTTGAGGAGCATATTCGTCTCTGGTGCGCGAATAATCCCCTCACGCTGCCACGGTGCACGCGCTTAACCGGCAGCAGCACCACTCATATATATTGAGGCGGCTCCCCATCACAACAATGGGGAGCCGCCTCCTGCATTTACCAGTAGCCGAGCTTTCACCGTTTCGCCGACGCGTGACGGCGCACGCGAATACGCATGGCCATGGCGAGACAGGTCCAGCCAATCAGGCAAATCAGAATCATCGTGCCCGAAAGTCCGGAAGGCACCGCCGACAGCCGTGGCATGGGCGAAGGGATGCGGTCCCCCTCCCGCCCAGCACCCGCCTGTGCCACCGACAGAATCGGAGAACAACGCGGTTCCGGCCGCGCCACCGAATTGGCAGGTGTTGAAGATGGCGTTGCCGTCCGCTTGAACGCGCCAGGCACCTCGGACAACGCACTGGTCAAATCACGTTCGCATTGCCGATCGCATAGAAGAACCGAAGACGAAATAGAATCCGGCCAGCAGCAGTCGTCGCCGTCAGGCGCATGGAGAAGACCAGCATCAGCGGGGACCGGGAATGGCGATGCCCATGGGGATAAGAAATCGGTTTGACAGCGCCGAAACGGTCATAGAGCCAGCCGCCGAGCGGGGCGCACACCGCACCGATCAGAGCGCCGGGCAAGCACCAGGGCACCGGCCACGAACGTAGAAGTGCCAAAGCGACAGCTGGGCGACGTTGGTGATCACATAGCCGTAGCCGATGGCGACCAGCGGCATCACCGTGTATGCCACGGCATGCAGCAGCACCACCACGGGATCGCGCAGAATGCCCAAACGCAGCAGCAGGGGAGAACGCACGACATGACATGCATACGAACAGCACCAGCGAAGCCAGAGCCGACCACCAGGCACACCACGGTCACAATGAACGAGAATGTCGCATCCCCACCGGACACCAGCTTGCCCACGGCCACGCCACCCTGGTTCAACGCGAGCACCAGGCCGACCAGTGCGCATACGATGGCGGTCAGCTGCAACGGATCGAGATAGGCATCCTCATTCGGCACCTTCTGTTTCGATGCAACGACATCCGATCACCGCAGCCAATAGAATCAGCGGGACCGCGATGACGAAAATCGCCCTCCACGGCAGAATGCTGGTCACCGCGCCGCCGACGGTCGGCCCGATGGCCGGCGCGACGGTGATCACCAGCGAGCCGACGCCCATCAGTCGCCCAATCTTGGAACGCGGCGACTGTTCGAGAATGATGTTCATCATCAGGGTGTGGCCACGCCGGAGCCGATGCCCTGGATGACACGCGCCAACAGCAGCAGCGGAAGGCATGCGCAACGATCATGATCAGCGAGCCGATAATGGCCAGCGCCACCGCAGCCAGGAACAGTGCCTTGATCTTGAACCGTCGTTTCAGGAAGGAACTTGACCGGCATGGTTGCCGCCACGGACAGCAGGTAGATGGTGGTGATCCATTGCACAGTAGAAGTGGTCACGTTGAATTCGCGCATCAGCTGTGGGAACAGCACCGTCATCACGGTTTCCGTAAGAATGCCGATGAAGGCCAGCGAGCCGACCGCGACGATGGAGCCGATCAGTCTTCCGCTGATCTTCTCGTCGCTGCCGGGCGGTCCGTCTGCCTGCCCGATTCGTGCTGCCATTGATGTCGTCGCGCCGTTCGTCATGCGCGTATCTGTGCTTGCGTTCATATGTTTGTTCGTATATTCGGTTTCTTGTTCTGTTCTCTGTTCGCCGCGTGACCCGTATGCGTTCCATGGTGAACATAGCCGTTGGGATTTGCGGTTGTATGTTGTGGAATTGGGTTTGCCAGCCGGCGTATGTATCCTCGTGCCGCGCACCTGCGCGGGAAACGTTTCGTTTGATAGCCGCGCATCAGTCTAGCCGGGTCAGTTGGACATTCGGCCGACAGCTGTCCTTGAACGACGGAAGCATTATGCAAAGAGCGTTTCCGACCAAAGCCGCGCCTCCGCCGTGGCCGCACTCCCGGCGTGTCCGCCCGTCTTACGAAAACGGCGGACGGCAAAACACAAGACGCGCACGCCCCCTGAGACGCTGCGCTCAGTCGTGGGTCCCTCGCTGTGCAGAATCGTCCTGATCTTGGCGAGGCGGGCACTTACCTCATGCTCGTAACCGCGGTCGTTGGGATGATAGTATTCCGCGCCCCTTGAGTTCGCGTCAGGCATGTACTGTTGGGGAGCCACCGCGCCAGTCCAGTCATGTGCATAACGGTAGCCTTCGTGGTTGCCCCCATTCCTTCATGAGCTTGGTGGGGGCGTTGGCAAATGCAACGGCACGGCGCCGATATGCCCTTCGCGTCCACATCGGCCAGCGCCTCATTGATGGCATTGTAGCTGGCGTTCGACTTGGGAGCCGTGGCCACCGCAAGTGGTCGCCTCGGCAAGAATGATCCGCGCTTCCGCATGCCGACCAACGCCACGGCTGCGCCAGGCCACAGTGACCTGCAGAATCTGCGGCGCGGCCATGCCCACTTTTCGGCGGCGGCGATCAGATGCGACGGGCGATGAAACGGATCCTCGCCCGCGCGAATCATACGCGCCAGATAATGTATGGCCGCATCCGGGTCGGAGCCGCGCATGGACTTGATAAACGCGGATATCACATCGTAATGGTCGTCGCCATCCTTGTCGTAGCGCACGGTGGCCGGTCCATAACGGTCGACACGACATCCAGGTGTGATGATGGGCTTGCGCGCGCCTTTCCTGCGCGCTTTGTCCCCTGTCACCGCGCCTGCGCTTCGAGAATCGCCGTGCTTTTTGCAGCACGCCCGGCCATGCGCACCATCTCAGCTCGATGGCGCCCGCCCTTGGATCGTTCCCGTGCCCTTCGGGCTTTCCAACGCACGAACGATGCTCCTTAAGCTGATCGGGTTCCAACGATTCACATTGAGTTTGACCACCACGTGAACGCGACAGCAGCGGTTTGATGAATCGAAAACTGGGGTTTTCGGTCGCGCCGATGAGGCTGTGACGTCACGGTTCTCCACGGCCGGCAGCAGCGCATCCTGCTGGGATTGAGAAGCGGTGTACCTCGTCGATGAACAGCACCGTCTCCTTTTTGCCTTGCGACCCAGTCGTTCGTGGGCGCGATCCGGCACGTCGCGCACATCGCTGGACGCCTGATGTCACGGCGGAAAGTTCTTCGAATTCACGCCCCGATTGCTTGGCCACAATGGTGGCGAGCGTGGTTTGCCCACACCGGGAGGGCCGAACAGGATGATGGAGCTGGGAGCGGTAAGCGAGCCTTTGGAAGCGGGATTGGCAAGACGACGCAACGGCGACCCCTGCCCGAGCACATGGCTCTGCCCCACCACCTCGTCGAGGGTGTGCGGGCGCATACGCACCGCCAACGGCCTTGTCATGTCTTCAGGCCTCGGAAGCGCCAAACAAATCCTGCTCGCTCATATCCCTCACTCTACCGCGCAGTCGGCGCGCGCCGGAACCATCGCGTACTGCGCAAAACCACCCCCCTACTCCCAGTGCTGCCGGCAGCCCATCGGCGCTATATGCCACGTATGGCAATACGCCATCGTTATCGCGACAGTCCCCCGAAAAAACGACGATTGTTACGCTGCGCCGCTACGATGGGTACCGGTAGCAATATCGGCAAGGGAGGCTGACATGGCTGACAAGGACGCGAAGAAGGGGATCGCCAAGCGATTCCGACACGGAAAGAACACTGAACAAGATCGAGAATCATCTTGACACCATCAGACGCACGAAAACCGTATCGGTGCGTTTGGCGCACGTGGCGAAGGTGAGTGAGCTGTTGAGCTCCGTATGGGATCTGCCACCGGCACAGCTGCTGCGCTTCCATTCCGACATGGATGTCCGTGAAGTCGATCCTCATGCGCTTCCTGGTTGGGGCGGCGACCGTGGCGACGCCGAGCATTTCATGCAGATCAGCTCGTTGAGCATCGCGCGATACCAGCGCCTGCTGTATGCGAACGGTACGAAGAAATCGAACAAGTTGCCTGCATCGTGCTGCAGGCATGGACGCCCTCCGGCAAGGGCGGCATCGTACGACATGTGTTCAGCCAAGGCGACCCGATGGGCATGCACTATCACGGTTTCGGCGCCCCCCCGACCGACGAGGAGAAGCAGCATGATTATCTGTGGCGCGTGAAACGGCAGCTGCCGCAGAATGGCTGGATCGGCATTTTCGACCGCCCCATTACGAGGACATCGTCATGCCGCGCATCTACGGCACGGTTCCGGGAAGACCAGTGGCGTGCACGCTACGACGAGATCAACACGTTCGAGCATGATCTGGTGGCCGGCGGCTGCACGATTCTGAAGATCTTCCTCGTGTCCAGCAAGGAGGAGCAGAAGAAGCATTTTCTTGACCGGTTGGACGATCCGACGAAGTATTGGAAATTCGATCCGAGCGATCTGGAGGCGCGTGAACGCTGGGACGAATATATGGACGCATGGCAGGAGGTCTTTTTGAGAAGACCAGCACCGATGACGCGCCCTGGTACATCGTTCCGGCGGATAATCGCTGGTATTCCAGAGCCGTGGCGTCGGAATTGCTTCGTATCAGCATGCGCAACATGAATCTCATGGGCCGCCGCTTTCGGTGGATGCGGATGAGATGAGGCGTCGTTTGGAGAACGATTAACAGTGGCTGACCCGGCTGATATGGGGACAAGAAATCCTCGTCTCCATACCAGCCGGCTGCCGTCCTGCTGCCCGCTGTTCAGCGACTGTTTCGCCGATCGAGCACCCGTCTCGGACGGCGAAACGTCCGCAGCGAGGTCGCGGCGCCCCTTGCGGCGTCTGGCCGGCGCGCAACCAGATTGCGGGCTCGATCAGTTTCCGACCGAATAGTCGAAGAACACCACTTCGCCGCCGTTCTGCGTGGCGTCAAGATCGACCACGCCGGTGATGGCCCAATCGTGGTCGCCATCGGAATCGTCGATGATCTGGCGCACCTTCCATGAATGCTCGTCACGTTCGTGCGTGTCGTCCAGCATGAACAGCCTGCCGCTGCGGGCCTCGGCATCGACGTTCACATACTCATGCTCGTCGTAATAATCGTCAAGCGTCCTCCCATTCATGCACGCCGTAACCCCAGTCCTTGTCGAGCGCGCCGAGCTCCTCCGGCCTGTCGAGGTCCATGAGCTGCACACGGCGGAACATGGCGTTGCGCACCAGCACGGTAAGCCCTCGACCTGTCTTCACCACATCGTTGCCGGAGCCGGGCGCGGCCAGCGATGGCGGCCTGCGACGCCTCACGCGTCGGTGTCCGCCCGCGTTCTCCCCACTCGTCCACCAGCTGAGGAATCGATGGACCGGACCACCACGCGCAGCCAGGCGATGATGTCTTTCGAGCTGTTCGTCGCGCTTTTTCGACCGGAACGGTACGCGCCAGCGCAACGGTAGGCGTCGGACAGGTAACGCAGCAACGTGCCTTCGGAACGGGCGATGTTGTAGCGGGCGATGTAGCCGGTGAAATCGGAAGCGGTCTCCACCATGTCGCGCACCACGGATTTCGGGCTCAGCCAGTAATCGTTCGCCCATGGCACATCGTGACGATACTTGGTGAAAGCCGCGTCAAGCAGATCCTCCAACGGCTTCGGATAGGTGATTTCGGCGAAGCCTGTCCATGCGCTCGTCATAGTCGAGGCCATCGGCCTTCATATCGGATCATGGCCTGTCGCGCGCCTGACGTTCCTGCGCACGCAGCACCTGCCGGGGTCCTCCAACGTGGCCTCAACCATGGATATCACATCCAACGCATACGTGTCCGACTCCGGGTCGAGCAGTTCCAACGCGGCCAGCAGGAACGGCCTTAGCGGCTGATCGAGCGCGAAATCGTCCGGGCATATCAAGTGTCATGAAATAGTCCTTGCTGCCATCGGCAGCGGCGTTCGGTCTCGATGACGTTCCGTATCGAACAGGGTTTGGAAGATCTCGTCCGCGCGGGCGTGCAGGCGCTCCTTCTGCTCCGGAGTCTGCGCGGAATCGTCGATAAGCCGGTCGATGCGGTAGCGGGCGTCGCCGCCCTGCTCCACCTCGTTCAGCACCATGGAATGCGTGATCTTCATATGCGTGGACCAGCGTTTCCGGCTCAGCGTCGATAAGCTTGTCGAAGGTGTTCTGGTTCCAGTTCACGAACCCTTCGGGAGCCTTCTGCGCTTGATCTTCTTCTTCAGCTTCTGGTCGCCCGGCCTTGGCTATGGCCTTTGGTTCTCGATTTCGAATTCCGGCGCTTCGGCGATCACCAATCCTTCGGTGTCGAACCCCATACGCCCGGCTCGACCCGCGATCTGATGGAATTGCGCGCCTTGAGCTTACGCATCTTATTGCCGTCGTATTTGGTCAGGGCGGTAAGCACCACACAGTGAATAGCACGTTGATGCCGACGCCCAGCGTATCGGTTCCGCAGATCACCGAAAGCAGCCCCTGCTGGGCCAGCTGTTCGACCAGCCTGCGATACCGCGGCAGCATGCCGGCATGGTGCACGCCGATGCCGGTGCGCAGCAAGCGTTGCAGAATCTTGCCGAACGCCGTGGTGAACTTCACGCCTTTGATGGCTTCCGCGATGGCGTTGCGCTGCTCCTGCTGGATACGCCGGTGGAGGCCAGCGCCTGCGCCGTTTCCAGCGCCGCATCCTGCGAGAAGTGCACGACATAGATAGGCGTTGACCCATCCTGTAGGCCAGCTCGACCGTGCGTTCAAGCGGATCAAGCGTTCATAGCTCAGCGGAACAGGGCGTGGGGCATTGGCGATGACGTCCACATCCGGCGTGTCGTTCAGCTCGGAAAGTTGTTCGCGATGGCGTCCACATTGCCCAATGTGGCGCTCATCAGCAGAAACTGCGTTTGCGGCAGGGTGAGCAACGGCACCCGCCATGCCCAGCCGCGTTCGGGATCGCCGAAATAGTGGAACTCATCCATAGCGACCAAACCGACATCGGCATGTTTCCTTCCTTCGCGCAACGCCTGATTGGCGAGGATCTCCGCGGTGCAGCAGATGATCGGCGCATCCGCGTTGATATGCGTGTCGCCGGTGATCATGCCGACGTTCTCGCGTCCGAACACTTCGATCAGATCGAAGAATTTCTCGCTGACCAGCGCCTTGATCGGAGCCGTATAGTACGAACGGCGACCGGTGCACAGGGGCCGCGAAATGCCCAACGCACCAAGGGGTTTGCCCGACCCTGTAGGCGTGTTCAAAAATAACATGGTCCCCGGCGAGAATATCCATAATGGCTTCTTCCTGATGGGGCCATGGCTCGATGCCTTTGACATCGATGGCCCAGTCGAAGAACCGCTCGTAGATATCGTCCGCCGTCAGATTGCGAGCCCCCTCCGCTCGCCCAATCCGGAGGCAAGCCGCCCCAGGGAACCATAGGTTGTCTCATCACTCATCTCACTGCCCACCTTATAACCACACGTCATCGTATGACCATGCTTCATTGCCCGTATTCAAGAGGCGTCACAGCTACGCTTCCTGGTCTTCGCCCCCATTGCGCAATTCGTTGATCGCCTTTTTTGGAAATCCTCGAGATTCTCGAAATTCTGGTACACGCTCGCAAACCGCATATAGGCCACTTCGTCCAGATCGCGCAACGGCTTGAGGATCGCTTTGCCCACTTCCGCCGACGTGACCTGCGCCTGGCCGGCGGAACGAAGGTCCTCCTCGACCCGCTGCCCCAGCTTCAGGTCGGATTCCTGCACCGGCCTGCCCTGGCATGCCTTGCGAACCCCGGAAATCACCTTTTATCGCGATTGAACGGCTCAAGACTGCCGGACCGCTTCTCCACCAGCAGCGTAGTGGTCTCCAACGTGGTGAAGCGACGGTTGCAGTGCAGGCAGAGACGCCGGCGACGGATGGAGTATCCGTCCTCGCTGACACGAGTCTCAATGACCTTGGTTTCAGAATGATGACAATATGGGCAATGCATGACCCCCACCATACCCGAAACCGCAGGAATTCGCGTGTTGCGACGCGATGCGACACACGGTGCGGTTAGTCGGCCCGGCACGATTATCGCTGCCCGGGAACCAGCACTGCCGAATCGAGTTCGTTAAGGGCCATCAGCTCGTCCACCGTTCGCGCAACATCGCCTCCCTGCGAGGTGATCGATGATGCATACGCCCACAGGGTATCTCCCCGGGGCGCACCGTGTAGCTCACCATGCGTAGGCAATGTCGCGGAATCGGCCTTGGGCAGCATCACCATATCCGCCGCCAGCCATACGAGCGCAACAGCAGACAGCGCCACAAGCAGGCAGCCGCATTTTCTTCGCACAACCCCACGTACATCAACCACGCGCACGCCAGGCGCACGCAACTCTGCCGAGGTGACGCATGTGAACCCACGGCGCTATCTCTTTCATCGGCATCGATCCGCTCGTCGGCACTTGCCCGCGACCCCATTGTGCACCCGAACATCGCAAACCACCCTTTCGAACATCTGTTCTATCGAACGTTTGTTTCTAAGTGTTGCACAGATGTTCGAATCACACAACCCGCCACATCGAACAAATGTTTGATTTCAATACGGAATCACGTTAAGCTGAATGGAACGACGAAAAGGAGCGTCTTATGAGCGATGTCCCCCCCTAAGCCGCAGGCAGACGCCACTGCGTCCGATCTCACCGACCGCCAGCTTCAGGTGCTCAGGCGATCACCACGTATCAGAACGAGCGCGGCTTCGTCCCCTCGTTTCGTGAAATCGGCGCGGCAGCAGGTCTGAAAAAGCCCTTCGTCGGTCAAACATCAACTGCAAACACTGGAAGACAAAGGCTATATCCGCCTCAACGCCAATAAGGGCAGAGCCGTCGAGATCCTGCACGACCCGTTCTCCGAGGAACCTTCGGGGGCGAACCGTGCCGGCGACTCCCGACGCGACATGGCCACCATCATCCCTTCCCCGCGCAGAACACCAGCGAGGCCGTTCTGGAATCGCGAGACATTCCGCTGGTGGGGCGCATCGCCGCAGGAACACCAATCACCGCCGAACAGCATATCGACGACGTCATGCGCCTGCCCGAGCGCCTTTACCGGCTCCGGCGGCAATCTGTTCATGCTTGAGGTGCACGGCGATTCCATGATCGACGCAGCCATTTGCGACGGCGATTTTGTGGTGGTACGCGAACAGCATACGGCGGTGAACGGCGATATCGTGGCGGCGCTGCTCGACGGCGAGGCGACGGTAAAGACCTTCCGCAAGGACAAGGGCCACGTGTGGCTTATGCCGCACAATCCCGCCTACTCCCCCATCGACGGCACCTATGCCCACCATCATGGGAAAGGTTGTCACCGTCCTGCGAAAGTTGTAAGTCTGACCAGCACAACAGCACAGTTCGAAGCCCCGGCCACGCGCCGGGGCTTCGTCGTTACAGCGCTAACCGCAAATGGTACTGAGAAGCAGTCTCATCTGCTTTGCCGAAAAGGACAAATCATGGCGCATACGCATACCACCTCCCGTGTCGAGGGGAATCAGCAACGGCTGATGGCGACATTGGCCGTCACCGTCACCGTGTTCATCATCGAGGTCGTGGCGGCGTTCATCACCGATTCGTTGGCGCTGCTCACCGACGCCGGGCATATGCTCACCGATGTTTCCGTACTGGTCGCCTCAACCATCACCGCCATACTGATGCGGCGCAAACCCAACAGCACCCGCACCTGGGGTTGGGCAAGACTTGGTCATCACCGCCGCATGCGGTGCGCTGGCGTGCTGCTGTTCGTGGGCATCTACGCGCTATTCGAGGCATGCATGCGACTGTTCGGCGATTCCGAAGCGGCGATCAGCGATGTTCGGCTTCTGCTGTTCGTCGGCATATTGGGGCTGGTGGCGAACATCGTCTCCATTACCATTCTTTCCTCGCAGCGCGAAGACAACATGAATATGAAGGCCGCGTTCCTCGAGGTGATGAATGACGCACTGGGTTCGGTAGCCGTGGTCGCATCCGCTCTGGTCATGCTGACCACTGGCTGGGATAAAAGTTCGACGCGATCGCCGGCGGCATCATCGCACTGATGATGATTCCCCGCGCAATCAAACTGCTGCACAACGCCGTCCGCGTACTGCTGGAGGAACCCCCCAGGGGGGCTGGATCTCGATGAGGTGCGCAAACATCTGGAATCGGTGCCGCGCGTAGTCGCCGTACATGATCTGCACGCCAGCACCGTCTCGACGGGTCTGCCGATTCTCATGGCACATGTGGTGGTGGAGAACGGCCTGACCATGGAGGATGGCGCTGCCATTCTCAAGCAGCTGCAGGACTGCCTGCGCGAGCATTTCCCCCGTGTCCCGTGCCGCACACCACCTTCCAACTCGAACCGGAGGGCTACGACTCCCCTCCGCCGGCGAGATGCATCGCTGATCGGCTGCTCAGCAAACCGGCGCGCCTTGCACAAGCCGCATGCAAGGCGCGCTCATCAGCGATACCCGGCAAACCGCATCCTATGCCCGACCGTTCGCCACGTTGCTGCGCCACGGCCGATCAGTTCCCACTGCGTTCAGCAGCAACCGTCCCGATATCGCCCCCCACACCGCGAAACAGCATGACATGCGACGGGTGCGGATACAACGCAACGGAACAATGGCAGAGCACAACGAAAAAGCCGCTGAAATACACGAAGCAGGACGCCACACTGGGTGGCATCCGTTTCGTGTTATCGTAAAAGCCCTTTCAGGGGAATGAATCAAAGCCGAACTGGGCGGCGGTCTGCTTCAGGGTCTCCGCGGAACGGTTCAGAGCGGCAAGCTCGCGATCGGACACCGGGTGTTGATGGCGGTGTTGACGCCGGAACGAGTTCAGCAGGAGTCGGCACGGACATGCACACGTCGGAGATGCCGTGGAAGTCGATGGAGCATGGAGCTCACCGGCAGAATGCGGTTGGAGTCGCGATGACGGCTTCGATGATGTCGACGCCGGACATGCCGATGGCGTAGTTGGTAGCGCCCTGCCGTTGATGATCTTGTAAGCGGCGTTCTTGACTTCCTGGTGGATCTGCTCACGCACTTCGGCGTCCAGCGGGGCATGGCCCGGCAGCGGAGTCCAGTCGCACATCGGGACGCCGCCGATGGTGGCGGAAGCCCCAGCGACTTCGGAGTCGCCGTGTTCGCCGGCGATGTAGGCGTGGACCCGTTCTTGACGTTGACCAGTCTGCTGTGCATCAGGAAGCGCAGACGCGCGGAATCCAGGTTGGGATGCCGGAACCGAAGACCTGGTTTGCCGGCAGGCCGGAGATCTTCTGGGCAATCGTGGGTCGCGATATCGACCGGGTTGGTGATGAGCGAAGATGGCGTTCGGAGCGACCATTGACGACGATTCGGGATGATCGACTGCAGACTTTTATGGTGGCGCCGACCAGCTCGTTGCAAAACCTCTCCCTCGAGGGGATGCTGTGGAGCCATCCCATCCCTTCAGCGGACAGTTCAAGGGCAATAGCCACACCATCTGGTACCAATACGTACAGACCCAGTATTCCCCGGCGAGTTATCTTCCGGCATCGTGGAGGAACAGGGGAGAAGTCCCCTGAGCGTCACGCGGCGTCGTGTCTCTGACTCTGCCGACACCACCGGCGGCGGTATCGTAGGCGTCAACCACGGCACCCTCATCAACTGCCAGTTCACCGGCGTCGTCACCGGCGACAGCGAGGTGGGGCATCGTGGCCTGTGGCGAGTCCGAAGGCACCATCGACCACGGCACGGCCCGCGCCATCGTCTCCGGCAAATCTTCCACCGGCGGCATCGCAGGCTACAACCTTGGCGCCATCACCGGCTGCACCAATGGCCAGGCAGCATCAACACCATCCGGAAGCCTCTTCTCGACACCGGCGGCTTCGCCAAGATGGTGGACTAGCAGCTACGCGGCT
>VOFC01000297.1_pt1 | contig 46270 bp, 61 predicted proteins | sample 5384161 | NCBI WGS metagenome assembly VOFC01 (sample SAMN12384722, study PRJNA508395) | human gut metagenome | isolation source: healthy gut B | host: Homo sapiens | reverse complement strand
GACCGTAAGAATACCTGGAGCCAGAAGTATAATATGGTTTGGGACAAATTGTGGAACCTGAATTTATTTCCTAATAATGTAATTGGAAAAAGAGCTCAATTATTATCTAACAAAACAGAATCCTTATGGACTCCTTTGGATTCTCGTAAAGAATACACAAAAAATCCGACTGGATCATGTGGACGGCAGCTATGTCATCAGATAAGGAAACCTTCCAGAAATTCTCTGATCCTCTCTATAAATATATCAATGAAACAGTATCTCGTGTACCTATCAGTGACTGGCACCATACAGACAGCGGTAAATGGGTAGGATTCAGAGCACGTTCAGTAATCGGAGGATACTGGATGAAAGTATTAATGGATAAAGTTCAGAATAATCAATAATTTAAATCTAGTGTATTATGAAATGTAAAACTATGAGACATGAGATCATTGAATTTCAATGGATGACTCTATTATTACTCTTTACGATTTGCTTCAGTAGCTGTAAAGATGATAAAGATGCGTCTGCGGAACCTTATGATCCCAGCCAACCGGTGACTGTGACGGATTTTTTGCTCCCAAAGCAGGAGGAGCAAACACTCGAATGATTATTTACGGTAGTAATTTCGGCACTGATTCCTCTATTGTCTTTGTGAAAATAGGCGGGAAAGAAGCAAAAAGTAATTAATGCGAAAGGTAATAGTTTGTACTGTATTACCCCGCAGCAATGTTATGAAGGAACTATTGAAGTAAAAGTCGGTGAACAGGATGTTATAGTATCATCAAAATATAAATATGTTCCACAAAAAGGTCGTATCAACTTTATGTGGATATGTAGATGAGAAGGGTAATGGAGAAATTATAAAGGAAGGTCCTTTTTAGCGACTGTGGTAAAATAGATTTTCCTGCATGGTTCGAGTTTGACCCGAAAAATCACGATATCCTGTATTTAACTCAGGATGCAGAAAATAATGGTAATGGTAAGCCGATGCGTATATTGGATTTGAAAAATGAAAGAATATACACTGGAATAACCGGTAGTTCGGAAGGAGCCGACCGCTTGCGTAGCATGTCATGGACTTTAAGTAAAGATACTATGATTATAGCATGCTCAAAAGGAGCTGATAATGCTGCAAGTAATATTATGTTAATCCGTAACCAAGACAATGATATGGTTGATGTTACAGATTTCCAGAATCCTGTAGTAAAACGTCTGACCACAAGTAGAGGGTGTCAGAACTCAATGATACACCCGGAAAATGGTGAATTATATTATAATTTCTTTTGGTTCAGGGCTGTGCTCAGATATGATTTTTTACCAATGGGGAGCAAACGATAATAAAGCTCATGCAGAAGAACTGTTTACGATTCAGGATGCCAACTGGGAATTTAACTTTATCGTTCATCCATCTGGTGATTATGTTTATATGATGGTACAGAATCAGCATTATATTCTCCGTTCAAATTATGACAGAGTTAACAAACGACTTACGACCCCATATATTGTTTGTGGACAGCCCGGACAAGCAGATTATAAAGACTTGGCAGGAACAAAAGCACGCTTGAATAAACCCGGACAGGGAGTCTTCGTATTTAACAAAGAGTATGAGGATGCGAATAAAGAGGATTGTTATGACTTCTATTTTACGGATCGTAATAATCACTGTATACGTAAATTGACTCCGGATGGAGTAGTCTCTACTTTTGCCGGAAGAGGAAGCACAGGAATGAATGTACATGCTAATGGATATGTGGATGGCCATTTACGTGATGAAGCACGTTTTAATTATCCTTATGCTTTTAGCTTATGATGAAGATACAGAAACTTTTTATGTGGGTGATGTGAACAATCATCGTATCCGGAAGATAGCATTAGAAAAGATTCCTGAAGCGACAGAAGAACATCCGGAAGAGAGTCAACCGGAAGAGGGAGAACAATAACCGAATAAAAAGAAAAAACACATGAAAATAAAGAATTTTATCACCATTTGTTTGTTACTGGTTTCTGTTGCCACTTTTGCGCAGAAAAAATTGAAGTAACGGGAGTAGTGACGGATACGAATAAAGAGCCACTGGTCGGTGTCAATGTAACAGTAAAAGATCAGGCTGGCTTAGGAGCAATTACGGATATTAACGGACGTTATAAAATTAGTATTGAAGAGTTTTCAAGACTAGTATTCTCGTACATAGGTTTTGATAAACAGGAAGTATTAGTGAAAAGGCAGCAGGTAGTCAATGTAATTATGAAGGAATCTGAAGCAAGTGAGCTTGATGAAGTCGTTATTACAGGAACCGGTGCACAAAAAGAAGTTAACAGTGACTGGAGCGGTGACTACCGTTAATGTAAATGATCTGAAAGCAAATCCGACAGCAAATCTTTCAAATGCTTTGGCTGGTAATGTGGCAGGTGTTTTAGCTATGCAGACATCCGGTCAGCCTGGAAAAATACTTCGGAATTCTGGATTCGTGGTATTTCTACTTTCGGAGCTGATAACTCGGCTTTAGTGTTAGTAGATGGATTTGAGCGTAGTCTCGATGAAATTAATATTGAGGATGTTGAATCGTTTACTGTTTTAAAGGATGCTTCTACTACAGCAATTTACGGTCCTCGTGGTGCTAATGGTGTAGTATTGATTACAACAAAACATGGTAAAGCTGGTAAAATCAATATCAGTGCTAAAGTGGAAACATCTTATAACACACGGACTATCACACCGGAATTTGTAGATGGGTACACTCATGCTAGAATGATGAATGAAGCACGTATTACTCGTAATCAAGAACCGATCTATCAGAATGACGAATTGGAAATTCTACGTTTAGGACTTGATCCTGATCTTTATCCAAATGTAGATTGGAAAGATGTATTATTGAAAGATGGAGCAATGACTTATCGTGCTAATGTGAATATGAACGGTGGTGGTAGTACAGCACGTTATTTTGTTTCGCTTAGCTATATTAGTGAAGAAGGTATGTATAAGACAGATGAAGCAGTTCGTAAAGATTATAATACCAATCCCGGAAGTCAACGATGGAATTATCGTTTGAATACCGATATTGACATCACAAAAACAACTCTTGTGAAAGTCGGTGTTTCCGGTTCTTTAAAAAGAAACGTAATGCTCCTGGACAAGGTGGAAATGTATGGGCATCGTTAATAAATCAAAGTCCGATTAGTATTCCAGTAATGTATTCCAATGGTTATGTACCAGCATTTGGAAAAGAAGATGATCGTTCCAATCCATGGGTATTGGCAACACAAACTGGATATTTTGAAATCTGGGAAAATAAGGTTCAGACTAATATTTCTTTAGAACAGAAGCTGGATTTTATTACTAAAGGATTGCGTTTTTGAAGGTCGTTTTGGTTTCGACACTCACAACACAAACGAAATTAGCCGTAAAAAAATGCCTCAAACATGGCGCGCAGAACGTTTTCGAAATACTGATGGGGAAATTACTTTTTAAAGAACAGCGAACCGAAGAAAAAATGACTCAAAGCTCTATTTCAACAGGTAACCGGACTGAATTTTTTTAGAAGCAATTTTACACTACAATCGTGCATTCAAAGCGCATCACGTAGGTGGTACTTTAAAATATAGCCAAGATGCTTATCGGACTACAGTAGATATTGGTACAGATATAAAGAATGGCATTGCCAAACGTCATATGGGCTTGGCAGGACGTGCTAGTTATAACTGGAATTATCGTTACTTCATAGATTTTAACTTCGGTTATAACGGATCAGAAAACTTTGCCGATGGACATCGATTCGGATTCTTCCCCGCTTTTTTCTCTGGCTTGGAACATTGCAGAAGAGAAATTAATTAAGAAACATCTGGAATGGATGAATATGTTCAAGCTGCGTTACTCTTATGGTAAAGTAGGTAATGATAAATTGGGTGAACGTTTTCCTTATCTATATACAATTGCTAAGTCATATAAAGAAAATGATAAGGACGTAACCTTTCCTGGTTGGAATTGGGGTGATTATGGTTATGGCAATTCTTATGATGGTATGGCATATACTCAATTAGCTTCTGAAAACGTTACTTGGGAAATTGCAACAAAGCACGATATAGGTGTAGACCTTTCTTTGTTTAATGATAAGTTTACAGCCACTGTAGACTATTTCCATGAACAACGCGATGGTATTTATATGGAACGTAAATATCTACCTGGCATAGTAGGAATTGTGAGAAGTAATCCTAAAGCAAATGTGGGTAGTGTACGTTCGCAAGGTTTTGATGGCCATTTTGCCTATAAACAGAAAATAAACAGAGTGAACCTCACGGTTCGTGGAAATTTTACTTATAGTAAAAATGAGATATTGGAGAAGGATGAAGAAAATACTGTTTATCCTTACCAGACAGAAGCAGGTTACCGTGTAAACCAAGCTAAAGGTTTGATTGCATTAGGTCTATTTAAAGATTATGATGATATTCGTAACAGTCCTCAACAGACAGCATGGGGAAAAGTACAACCGGGTGATATTAAATATAAAGATGTTAATGGAGATGGTGTAATCAATGATGGTGACAAAGTAGCTATCGGTGCGACTACCAAACCGAATCTGATTTACGGATTTGGTATCTCTGCACAATGGAAAGGATTTGATTTCAATGTCCATTTTCAAGGAGCAGGAAAGTCTTCATTCTTCATTAATGGATCTACAGTATTTGCCTTCAAGGATAGTCAGTGGGGAAATGTTTTGGGAAATTTAGTAGCTAATCGTTGGGTTGATGCAGACACAGCAGCTAAACTTGGAATTCCTGCTAATGAAGATCCGAATGCTTCTTATCCACGTCTTAGCTATGGTGGAAATGATAATAATCAACAAAAGTCCACTTTCTGGCTAAAAAATGGTTCATATTTACGTTTGAAGACTTTAGAAGTAGGGTATACATTGCCTAAATCAATTGTAAATAAGATTAAGTTCAATAATATACGTGTATTCTTTATTGGTACCAATTTATTGACATTCGCTAAATTTAAAGAATGGGATCCGAATTAGGGAGTTCCACAGGGGCGGAATACCCACTGTCTAGGGTAATGACTTTAGGATTGACTGTTAATATCTAATCAATACGTGTGAAATGAAAAAAGATATATAAGTTTTGTATAGGTGCCCTGTTAGGGACAATCACCGTTTCGTGTGTGTAGACCAGCTGGATTCGGATAAAAATTTTAAAGACCGTATGACGCTGGAAGATGTATTTACTAATGAAAATACTCGGAAGAATGGTTAGCTCATGCTTATTCCTATCTTAAAGGAGAGAATATGGATGTTGGAACCAAAGATAATATACTGTGGTGTTTTGCCGATGATATTTATTTTGGTGACCGTGATATTTATAACACCTTTAAAACAGGGACTTATAGTGAAGGAGACCGACAATCATGGGGAGCCAGTTATAAAGGCATTCGTCAGGCATCCATTTTCATTCAAAATATCGACATGAATATGGAGTTTACAGAAGCTGAAAGAGCTGACCTGAAAGCACAAGCCCGTTTTGTACGCGCTACTATTATTGGTTATTACCCGTAAATATGGCCCTGTTCCTTTATTGCCGGAGGAAGGACTCGATTATACAGCCAGCTATGATGATTTGGCTTGTCAACGTAATTCCTATGATGAATGCGTAGAATATATCGAATCAGAAATGCGCTTGGCGGCTAAGGACTTACCTTTGGACAGGGGAGCGAATCATACCTCTCGTCCTACTAGAGGGGCCGCATTAGCAGCACGCGCAAAAGTTCTATTATACGCGGCGAGTCCTATTAATAACCCTCGTCCTGAAGATACCGAAAGATTTACAGATTTGGTAGATCATGACGGAAGATGTTTGTTAGCACAGGAATATAATGAATACAAATGGGCCAAAGCCGCTGCAGCAGCAAGAGACGTTATGGAACTCCCGGGAAGCAATTATGGACACCGTTATGTGTTACACACTGTGAAGAAAAGAGATGAAGCCGCTGCAGGTTATCCGAAGACACTTCCTCCTTATTCTGATAATGATTTTGAAAATGCTGATTGGCCAAATGGATATCGGGATATTGACCCCTTTGAAATCCTATCGACAAGTTTTTAATGGAGCCCTGTCTATGTTTGATAATCCTGAACTTATTTTTAGTCGTGGACAAAATCAGGGTGACCGCAATCTTGCAGATATGGTATTACATCAATTGCCTACCAGTGCCAATGGCTGGAATACACATGGTATGACACAAAAAGATGTGTGATGCTTACTATATGTATAATGGCTCTGAGTTTAACAGACAGACATTTTTGGACACTTGCCAAGTTGAGAACCGTTTTGTGTCTGAAAAGGAAGGGAAGGCAGGAACATATCCTTATTTAAAGAAAGGAGTATGGAAAGAGTATGCATGGCGTGAACCACGCTTTCTATGCTTCAGTTGCTTTTAATGGTTGCGTATGGCCTCTATTGAATAATTCAACGCTTAAAGATCCTAAACCCGTAGAGCAACAGGTATTTTATTATCGTGGTAATGGTAATGGATATACTAACTCCAATTTTTGGCTTCGCACTGGTATTGGAATCATGAAATTTGTTCATCCGGACGATACCTCTGCGGCAAAAGGTAATAAGGACTATGTCAAACTAAAAAACGGAACCTGCTATTCGTTTTGCTGAAATCTTATTGATTTACGCTGAAGCTTTGAATGAGTTGGAAGATGGATCTTCATACGACATTCCATCTTGGGATGGCTCTGCCAGTTATTCTGTCAAACGTGACATAAATGAAATGAAAAAGGTATTCGTCCTGTTCGTTGCCGTGCAGGGGTTCCCGATTATACATTGCCAGAGTATCAAGACCGGAATGTATTCCGTAAGAAATTGAAGCATGAGCGACAGATAGAGCTCATGGGAGAAGGACATCGTTATTTTGATCTCCGCAGATGGAAAGACGCTCCGATTGAAGAGTCAATGGAAATATATGGTTGTGATGCTCTTATGACTGAAGAAAATAGAGCAGCGTTTCATTCACCAATTGTAGTCAATGAACTTCCAACTGCTTTTTTCTCGCAAATTATATTTCTGGCCTATCAGTCATGAGGAGTTGAAACGCAATAAGCTGTTGACACAAAATCCGGGTTGGACATACAATGATTAATTTTAAATGATATAAGTATGAAAATTATATATAATTGTTGGTTTGCATTATGTATGTTGCTCTTGATCACTTCTTGTAATGATGAGTGGAAAGATGAGCAGTATCGGCAATATATTTCTTTTTAAAAGCACCTATAAAAGATAAAGATAATGGGGTAACTCAATATATGTGAGATACAACCCTGATGGAAAAGTACGCTATCAGTTACCGGTTATAGTTAGTGGGTCAACTACGAACGAACAAGATATAGATGTCCATGTAGCACTATATGAGGATACCTTGGAAATATTAAATAGAGAACGTTTCAGCGGGCGTACAGATTTATGGTATACGCTATTGGAGGAAGATAAATATGAATTCCCGGAAATAGTTCATATTCCTGCAGGAACATGTGTGGAACAACTAAATATTGATTTTGATTTGAGAGGAATCAATATGACAGATAAATGGGTGTTGCCTCTAACTATCGTTGATGATGCTTCTTATAATTATCAAGGTCATCCACGTAAAAACTATGCAAAAGCATTATTGCGTGTAATTCCTTTTAACGATTATTCCGGTTCATATAGTACAAGTACAATGGAAGTGTATATTCGAAATGCAAATGGAAGTACTGATAATAAACCGATGGTAACCAATAATCGTACAGCATATGTGGTAGATAATAATACTATTTTCTTTTTATGCCGGTTTAATGAGCGAAGATTTATCAAAGAGATGAACAGGGAACTTTATAAAATATATATACGCTTCAATGAAGACAAATCATTGAGTATGTGGGCAGATGACGAAGAAAAGATTGGATTTAAGCTATACGGTACTCCTGCTTACAGCGTAACGGAAACTATGGATGCTACACGACCTTATCTAAAAACATCGCTATGTTTCATTTACTATTGAATATGATTTTTAAAGATGTAACTTCTCGAAATCAAGAAGTTCTTTATAAAGTTAAAGGAACAATGCTACTGGAACGAAATCTCAATACTCAGATTCCAGACGAAGATCAGCAGATTGAATGGTAAATAATGAAAAATTAAGAACTAGTCTGATAATCTAATTATATTTTATGGATTAGCAGATAAATACCATAAAATAAGAGAATAAGTTAGGCGTGATTCAGTAAACGACTTACGTGATTGAACCACGACAATAATTTAATATTCAATATAAGATAAATAATTAAGTAGCCTGTCATTGTCTAAATCGAGTTCAATGACAGGCTGTTTAAATTGCTTACAGTATGCTGCGGATATGATAATAAAGAATTTGATATAAATAAAAGGCTTTAAGTTAAGAAGAATGAGTATCTCTTATTAATTCATTCTTTAAGATTAAATTTACAAATAACAAAAAAAAGTAGAAACAGTGTCGATAGAACGAGTATTGGGATCCAAGCTAATTGAATTGCTGTAACTGGGGATTTCTAGGGATAATCGCGTCATCTTATTTACATAAAGTTACATGTCTTCTAATCCTAAGACTCGTGTTTCAATATCGTATTTTGCCATCTCTTTGTGCCTTAAATGTTCCACTTTTTCCATGAACGTTGAATGAACATAATTATTCTCTGGCATCCGTTTAACTTCTGCTATAAGGGCTTTTTTTCCACTTGATTTAAGAGCTACAATATCAATTTCATAAGAGTTTAATCGTTCTTTGTTTGTAGAACTTTTTAGTTTCCCACCAGGAACCAATTTCTTTAAACCCACCTTCTTCTGCTAATTTCTGTTTAAAAAATAGTTTTCTAACACTTTGCCTGAATAAGTCTGATAATCAGCCTTTGCTAGTTGACGCAGGTCTTCAAAATTCTGTAGTTCAATATATGAACGATTCCGTTCGATCTATTTAAACCAGAAATTTAGAAAATTATCTCCAATAATATATCGTACATTTTTTCTTAGTACCTGGTTTCGCAAAAATAGGCCGTTCATGAGTTATCAAATTATACACATTTTCTAATTTACTTAAATGACCTCCGATAGATATCCCCCCTAGTACTGACTCTATTTCCCCTTGTGTATAATGCCCATTTGCTATTTCTAATAAGATGGAAAAGTAAATGCCATAATTTTTTCCAAATTCAGTAATCAACAAATTACGTCCTTCATCTATAAACAAGGAATTTTCTGAAAAAACGAAGTCATATATCCGGTCAACAGAAAGTGCTTGATTGTCACAGAATAACTCTACATATTTAGGGATTCCTCCAGTCAGTGTATACAAAGCTAATAGGTCATCATTACTATATCCGGGCGAAAATCTTCCATAATTTGTTTTAGCACTTTTGTATTGAAGGACCGAAGACATAAAATATTGTCAGCACGTCCGAATAATGGTTCTCCATGATCCGTGAATATCTTTTGCATCAATGAATATACAGAGCCGCTAATTACAAGATTTATTTTAGTTTCTTGCCGATATTCATCCCAAAGATTTTGCATATCACTAAAAAAACATCGGGTCTGATATTATAAAACTCCTGAAATTCATCAATAACAATATTAAAAGAACGTGTTTTTCCTATTTCGAAAAGATATTGTATCAAAGTAGTAAAGTTGGATATGCCATCCGGAATAAAAATAGATAATGTCTCGCGTACTATTTTTATAAAATCTGCGACTAATATACTCTCTGCTTTTCTTCCAATGAAAAAAATATACAGTAGGTGTTCCCTTCAGAGCTTGTTTTATAAGACTGGTTTTTCCAATACGCCTACGGCCTGTTACCACAATCATTCTGGAATTTTGACCAAATGCAAGCTCTTGTACACGCTTCAATTCTGCAATTTCTTTCTCTCTATTATAAAACTTCATAATCAATAAGTTTTTCTCAACGGCTGTTGAGTCAACCGTCGTTGCAAAAATATGAAATAAATTAAGAACAACCAATTTTGCAATACTTATTATTGATGTTTTCGCCATTTTTAGAGTTCATCCGAAAGAAAATAGAATAATAAAATAATGAAAATAAGTGACTTTATTGAGAGAAAAATCACTTTAATTTTACTTGAAAAAGATGTAAAGCACAACACAGTAACAATACGCTAATTTATAATATTCAGATTATCAAATAGATACAGTAATGTTTGTTAGTCTGGACAGGACCCGGAAAACCAACTTTGCACGGATGATTTTGCCGGACATTGGGCTCATAATGCCAATCTTTCCGTGAAAGCGATCATGGGAGTGGCCGGATACAGTGAAATGGCTCGGATGCTCGGATTGAATGATGTAGCTGAAAAATATGCTGTTATAGCTAAGAAAATGGCGGTGAAATGGGAAGAAATGGCGAATGAGGGAGATCATTACCGCTTGGCTTTTGACCGTAAAGATACATGGAGCCAAAAAATATAACATGGTTTGGGATAAGTTATGGAACCTGAATTTATTTTCGAATAATGTAATTGGCAAAGAAGTCAATTATTATTTAACAAAACAGAATCCTTATGGACTCCCTTTGGATTCTCGTAAAGAATACACAAAATCCGACTGGATCATGTGGACGGCAGCTATGTCTTCAGATAAGGAAACCTTCCAGAAATTCTCTGATCCTGTCTATAAATATATCAATGAAACAGTATCACGTGTACCTATCAGTGACTGGCACCACACCGACAGTGGCAAATGGGTGGGCTTCAGAGCCCGTTCGGTGATCGGAGGATACTGGATGAAGGTATTAATGGATAAAGTTCAAAACAATCAATAATTTAAATCTAGTGTATTATGAAATGTAAAACTATGAAACATGGGAACATAGGGCTACAATGCATGATGTTGGCATTCATCTTTGCAGTTTGTTTTAGCAGTTGCAACGACGACAAAGACGCAACATCAGCGCCTTATGATCCGAATCAGCCGGTAGAGGTGACGGTTTCACGCCTAAATCAGGAGGTGGAAAGAAGAAAATGATCATCTATGGTAGCAACTTTGGAATAGATCGTTCCATTATTTCTGTTAAGGTAGGTGGTAAAGAAGCCATTGTCATTAGTTCTAAAGGTACCAGTATCTACTGCTCCACGCCGGAGAGCTGTTTCGAAGGAACTATAGAAATAAAGGTAGGGGAACAAACTGTGGTAGCATCTGAAAAATATCAGTACGAGCCACAAATGGTAGTGACAGATTTATGTGGTGATGTAGATGAACTGGGAGAGGGAAATATGACACTGGTCCGTTTGACGATTGTGGAAAGATAGACTATCCTTTTTGGTTTTCTTTTGATCCCCAACATTCTAATATTCTTTATTTGTCTCAAAATAAAGGAAATCTGAGAGTGTTAGATTTGGAAAAGGAAATGATCTATACTAAGGAACTAAATAATATCAACCGTGCAACTACTATTACATGGACTAATGATGGTGATATGATATTGGCTGCGCCCCAGAATGGTGGTGCTAAGAATAGAAACAACATTATTTTAAAGCGTGGAAGTAGTACGGACGGACAGGATTTCAAAGAGTCTAGTTGGGTCGCTTTGGCGCGTGGTAATGCTTGCAATGGATCTATGATTCTTCCACAAACGGGAGAACTTTACTTCAATCATCGTGCAACAGGCAATGTGTACAGATATAATTTTGAAGAAAACGGCTATAATAACAATCCGGAAGTTCCTGGTGGAGCAGGGTTGAATGACTTTTTGGCATTTAGTGTACCTAATCAGACGGTTGACTTTAGTATGGTTCCTCATCCAACAGGTAAATATGTTTATATCATCATGCATGAATCGCATTATATACTTCGTTCCAATTATGATGAGGAAACTAAAAAGCTGGTGACTCCGTACATTGTATGCGGACAATCCGGTCAGGCTGATTATAAGGATCTTGTAGGTATCAATGCACGTATCAATAAGCCTGGTCAGGGTGTTTTCGTATTTAACGAGGAGTATAAGGCTGCTAATAAGGATGATTGGTATGACTTCTATTTCGCAGATAAAGAGAATCATTGTATTCGAATATTGACTCGGATGGGGTGGTTTCTACGTTTGCCGGACGCGGTTCTGCCTCTGCAAGTAGCTATAAATGGGGTAAGCAAAATGGAGAAGTACGTGAGAGAGCTCGTTTTAATAAGCCGGTAGCTTTGGCTTACGATGAAGCAACAAAGACTTTCTATGTGGGTGATTCGGGAAATTTTAAAATTCGGAAAATTGCAAAAGAACACATCTGACGATTTAGTTGGAGAAGAATCTAATGACAATCAGAGCGAAGAAAATCAATAAAAAGAAAGAACACATGAGAATAAAAAGAAATTATCACGATTTGTCTGTTATTTGTCTCTGTTTCCCTTCTTGCTCAAGAGAAGACTATTGAGGTAACGGAGTTGTGACAGATATGAATAAAGAACCATTGGTTGGTGTCAATGTAACAGTGAAAGACAAACCTGGTTTAGGAGCGATAACAGATATCAACGGACGTTACAAGATAAACATAGAGGAATTTTCTCGTTTGGTATTTTCGTATATTGGTTTTGATACACAAGAAATATTGGTGAAGCACCAAAATCTGGTCAATGTGTCAATGAAAGAATCGGAGGCTAGAGAAATTGATGAAGTAGTAATTACGGGAACGGGTGCGCAGAAGAAATTGACTGTGACTGGTGCAGTGACGAATGTAGATGTAGAGGTGCTGAAATCAAATCCTACGGCGAATCTTTCTAATGCATTGGCCGGAAATGTATCAGGTGTCCTTGCCATGCAAACTTCCGGACAACCGGGTGTGAATACTTCTGAATTCTGGATTCGAGGTATATCCACTTTTGGTGCTAATAGCTCCGCATTGGTATTAGTAGATGGTTTTGAACGCGATTTGGATGATGTCAATATAGAAGATATTGAGTCTTTTACTGTATTGAAGGATGCTTCTACAACCGCGATTTATGGTTCTCGTGGCGCAAATGGTGTAGTGTTGATTACTACCAAGCATGGTAAAGAAGGTAAGATTAAAATCAATGCCAAAGTGGAGACTTCTTATAATGCGCGTACCATTACACCGGAATTTGCAGATGGCTATAGCTATGCTATGTTAATGAATGAAGCACGTATAACTCGTAATCAAGAGAGAATTTATCAGAATGACGAAATGGAAATTCTGCGATTGGGACTTGACCCGGATTTATATCCGAATGTAGACTGGATGGATGTCCTGTTGAAAGATGGAGCCATGACTTATCGTGCCAATCTGAATATGAGTGGTGGAGGTAGCACGGCACGTTACTTTGTATCGCTTAGTTACGTGAATGAAGAAGGTATGTACAAAACAGACGATGCCATGCGTAAGGATTACAATACTAATCCTAGTAGTCAACGTTGGAATTACCGTTTAAATACGGATATTGATGTTACGAAGACTACTCTTGTAAAAAGTGGGCGTATCCGGTTCATTAAAGAAACGTAACGCACCGGGACAGGGCTCTAACGTATGGACTTCATTGATGGGGCAGAACCCAATCAGTATTCCTGTGATGTATTCTAACGGTTATATCCCTGCACATGGGACAGAAGATAATCGCAAGAATCCTTGGGTACTTGCCACACAGACTGGTTATAAAGAAATCTGGAATAATAAAATTCAAACAAATATTTCTTTGGAGCAAAAGTTGGATTTTATCACTAAAGGCCTGCGTTTTGAAGGACGTTTCGGGTTCGACACGAATAATCAGAGGTGAAATAAACCGGATAAGAATGCCGGAAACATGGCGTGCCCAAAGAGATCGCAATGATGAGGGAAAGGTGATCTTCAACCAACAAAGTGCCGAAAAACCGATGGAGCAAACCAGTGCCTCTACTGGTGAACGCCGTGAATTCCTGGAAGCATTTTTACAATATAACCGTGCATTTCACGCGCATCATTTGAGTGGAACATTGAAATATAGTCAGGATGCTTATCGGACAACAGTTGATATTGGAACGGATGTAAAGAATGGGATTGCCAAACGTCACATGGGATTGGCCGGTCGGGTAAGTTACAACTGGAACTATCGCTATTTTGCTGACTTTAACTTTGGCTATAATGGTTCGGAAAATTTTGCTGATGGACATCGTTTCGGCTTTTTTCCCTGCGTTTTCTCTCGCTTGGAATATAGCAGAAGAAACGTTTATAAAGAAACATCTGAAATGGATGAATATGTTCAAGTTACGTTATTCCTATGGCAAAGTGGGTAGCGATAAGCTTAAAATAGGTGATACAACATATCGTTTTCCCTATTTGTACACAATCAAGGATGATGGAAATGGCTGGACTTGGAGTGATTACGGTTCTCCGGACAATGTGTATACAGGAATGCAGTATACGCAGCTGGCCTCCAACAATGTCACTTGGGAAATTGCGACCAAGCACGATGCAGGTGTGGATTTATCCTTATTCAATGACAAGTTTACGGCTACTGTAGATTATTTCCATGAACAGCGTGATGGTATCTATATGGAACGTAATTATCTACCTGGCATTGTGGGTGTAAATACTTATCCAAAAAGCGAATGTGGGAAGTGTGCGGTCGAAAGGTTTTGACGGTAATTTTGCTTACAAGCAGAAAATAGGTAAAGTCAATCTGACTGTACGTGGTAACTTTACTTACAGTAAGAATGAGATTCTGGAGAAAGACGAAGAAAATGCAGTTTATCCCTATCAAAAGGAGGCTGGTTACAGGGTTAATCAGGCGAAGGGATTAATTGCTTTGGGATTGTTTAAAGATTATGATGATATACGCAATAGCCCGCAGCAAACTAACTGGGGGAAGGTGCAACCGGGTGACATTAAATATAAAGATGTCAATGGAGACGGAATTATTAATGGCAGTGATGAGGTAGCTATTGGTGCAACAACGAAGCCTAACTTGATTTATGGTTTTGGTATTTCTGCACAGTGGAAAGGCTTCGACTTCAATGCACACTTCCAAGGAGCAGGCAAGTCTTCGTTCTTCATTAATGGCCCTACTGTATATGCCTTTAGTGGTAGCCAGTGGGGAAATGTCCTGACAAATTTGGTGAAAGACCGCTATATCGATGCGGAGACAGCTGCTACATTGGGTATTCCCGCCAATGAAAATCCTAATGCTTCGTATCCTAGGCTTAGTTATGGAGGGAACGATAATAACTATAGAGCTTCTACTTACTGGCTCAGGGATGGTTCTTATTTACGCTTGAAAACATTGGAAGTGGGTTATACATTACCGAAATCGATTGTGAACAAGATACGGTTTAACAAGATACGTGTCTTTTTCATTGGTACCAACATCTTGACGTTTGCTAAATTTAAAGAATGGGACCCGGAAATGGGAAGCACTAACGGAGAGAAAATATCCGCTTGCTAAGACATTTACTTTGGGATTAACTGTGAATATCTAATAAAATGCATGAAAAATGAAAAAGATATATAAACTGTATATTGGTATTATATTGAGTGTGATTGCCGTCGCTTGTTCGGATAACCTCGACTCAGACAAATATTTTAAAGACCGCCGGTCTTTGGAGGATGTTTTTACCGACAAGGAATCTACGGAAGAATGGTTAGCACATGCCTATTCCTTTTTAGGCGGATACAATTTGGAAGTGTCTAACATGCTTAATACAATCACTAACTTTGCCGATGACATTTACTTCGGTGGTAATAGTCTCGATGCGTATAAGACGTTCAAGACTGGTACTTATGATGAGAGTTACCGTCATTCGTGGGGCGATAGTTATAAAGGTATTCGTCAAGCATCTATCTTCATCCAAAATATTGATATGAATACGAAGTATACGGAAGAAGAGAGAGCTGATATGAAAGCGCAGGCACGTTTTGTTCGTGCTTACTATTATTGGTTGTTACTTCGCAAATATGGTCCCGTACCGTTGTTACCGGATGAAGGACTTGATTATACTGCCGATTATGATGATCTGGCCATTCAGCGTAGTTCGTATGATGAATGTGTGGAATATATCGAATCGGAGATGCGCCTGGCAGCCAAGGATTTGCCTCTGACCCGAGCCATTAATCAGGTGGCGCGTCCCACGCGGGGAGCAGCATTGGCGGCTCGTGCCAGAGCATTGATGTATTCAGCAAGTCCTATTAATAATCCTCGTCCGGGAGATCCGGATAAATTTTCGGATTTGGTCGATTATGACGGAAATTGCCTGATGTCTCAAGAATATAATGAATATAAGTGGGCAAGAGCAGCGGCTGCAGCAAGAGATGTGATGGAACTTCCCGGTGAGAACAACGGTCATCGTTATGAACTCTACCACAAAAAAGGCAACTAACATTGCTGAACCCGGATATCCTGACCATCACTCCTTATCAGGATGGTGATTTTTCGGCAAAGACATGGAACGAAGGCGGTTATAGCGATATAGATCCTTACGAATCCTACCGGGCAGTTTTCAATGGTTCGTTAGCGATGTATCAGAACCCGGAGTTGATTTTCAGCCGTGGGCGTAATCAAAGGGTCAATAGTATTGCTGAAATGGTGAAACTTCAAATGCCGAAAACTTTGGGTGGAGGAAATAATGCTTATGGTATGACACAAAAGATGTGTGATGCTTATTATATGGCAAACGGAGACGAATTCAGTAGAGAACATTTTAAAGAAGAATATCCTTCCGGTACACGTTTTGTTACCAAAAAGGAAGTTGAGGCAGGCACATATCCTCAAATAAAGGAAGGCGTATATAAGGAATATGCGGATAGAGAACCGCGTTTCTATGCATCCGTTTCGTTCAATGGCTGCGTATGGGCTTTGCTGAAAAATGCAGAAACAACTGACTATAAGAATGACGTTGAGAAACAAGTTAACTATTATTATGGTATCAATAGCGACGGTTTCTCCGGTACTGGTGTCTATTTACGATCCGGATCGGTATCATGAAATATGTGCATCCAGACGATACGAATCGTAAGGAAATCAAAGCGAAAGCAGAGCCTGCCATCCGCTTTGCCGAGATTCTGTTGATTTATGCCGAAGCGTTGAATGAACTGGAAGATGGATCTTCGTACGACATTCCATCGTGGGATGGATCTACCAGTTATTCCGTCAAACGTGATGTTGATGAAATGAAAAAAGGCATCAGACAAGTACGTCGCCGTGCGGGTGTACCCGATTATACAATGCCAGAGTACCAGGACCGGGATGTATTCCGTAAGAAACTGAAACGTGAACGTCAGATTGAACTCATGGCCGAAGGGCAGCGTTATTTTGATTTGCGTAGATGGAAAGATGCAGAAGTGGAAGAATCCAAGAAAAATTACGGGTGTAATTTCTATATGTCCGGATGTAGAAGGAGCAGAGAGAACAATTCTATACTCCGATTGAAATTGCGGACTTACCTACTGCCTTCTCACGTAAACTCTATTTCTGGCCTATTAGCCACGATGAGCTGAAACGTAATAAGCGGTTGACGCAGAACCCGGGATGGACGTACAATGATTAATCTCCTAATAAGAATATGATATGAAGAATATATATATTTACTTAAGTTTATTGGCTGCCATTGTCTTGGGAGCCGCTTGTAATAATGAGTGGGAAGATGAGCAGTATGAACAATACGTATCTTTCAAAGCTCCTATAGCTGCAGGAGGCGATGGTGTGACTACCATTTATGTCAGATATAAGGACAATGGAAAAGTGACCTATCAGCTACCTATCATTGTCAGTGGATCTACGGTGAATAGCCAGGACAGAGATATACATATAGCAGTAGATAAGGATACGCTGAGAACACTGAATATCGAACGTTTTAGTCTTTATCGTCCGGAATTATGGTATACGGAAATGGAGGAAGACAAATATGAATTTCCAGAAACAGTACATATTCCTGCCGGTTCGTGCGTAGAACTATTAAATATAGATTTTAATTTGCAAGACATTGATATGTTGGAAAAATGGGTTTTACCGTTAAGTATTGTTGATGATGCATCATCTAACTATCAAAGTCATCCGCGCAAGAACTATGCAAAAGCTTTGTTGAAGGTAGTACCTTTTAATAATTATTCCGGTTCGTACACAGGCTTCTTCCATGAAAGTGTACACCTATATAAATGGCAAGCCTGACAACAACGCGAGAACGACGAACAAGCGTACAGGATATGTGGTAGAGATAACAATTCCATATTCTTTTATGCCGGTTTGATTAATGAGGATATGGATAAGGATATGCGTAAAAATACAAAATTAATGTGCACTTCAAAGAAGATGGAACATTGGATATGAAGCCGGATGATCCAAGTAATGAAATGGAGTTTAACTGATAGGGACGCCTACTTATAGTAGTACTTCGGTTATGGACGCGACACGCGTCCTTATTTGGAACGTCGTTATGTTCAAATTATGTTTGAATACGACTTCCAAGATTTTACTTATGGAGGAAGTGGTACGGAAGTAATTCCTATCAAGTATAGAGTAGCAGGAAGTATGACGCTTCTGCGGAATATCAATACGCAGATTCCGGACGAAGACCAGCAAATAGAATGGTAATCTTATAAATGAGTGGAGATAGGGAAGATATTAGGAATAATGTCTTCCCTATTTTGTTTATATATATAGGGGGTTAGATTAGCTGTTCCTCATCTCTGTTTACCTGTTTTTTTCCTTTATTGATTTGTATTTTTTTCCCTTTCTCTTAAAAAACTTCTCTACTTTTGTTACATAAGTCAGTCACACAAAAACCGACAAAAAGCATAGTTAATTAAATCAGAATAATTATGAACATCAAAAAACATTTGCCTTGGTTGGGAGCTTTATTACCCGTAGCCAGTATGCAGGCAGAGACAAAACCCAATGTAGTCGTCATTTATGTAGATGATATGGGAATCGGTGACATAGGTTGTTATGGAGGTAAATTCGTTCCTACTCCTAATATTGACAAGTTAGCACAGGACGGACTATTATTCAATCAGTATTATTCATCCGCACCGGTCAGCTCACCTTCACGTTGCGGATTGACAACAGGCAAATTCCTCGATTGAAGTAGGAATTAATACCTTTTTAAATAATAAAGCCAGCAACAAGAAGTGTGAACAGCGTAACTTTTTGAGTGACAAGAATCCTTCAATGGCGCGTGCTTTCCAAAGTGCAGGTTATTCCACCGGACACATCGGAAAATGGCACATGGGAGGCGGGCGTGACGTGCATAATGCTCCTTCTATTAAAAATTATGGTTTTGACGAATATATATCGACGTATGAAAGTCCGGACCCGGAACCGGCAATCACTGCTACGAACTGGATATGGTCGGCCAAAGACAGCGTAAAACGCTGGAGACGTACCGAATACTTTGTAGATAAGAGTATCGACTTTGTAAAAAAGCATAAAGGCGAGCCTTTCTTTTTGAATCTCTGGCCGGATGATATGCATACTCCTTGGGTACCGGAATTTAAGCAAAAGGAAAGAAAAAGCTGGGAAACACAAGAAGCATTTGCTCCTGTACTAGCGGAGATGGAGACAAACAGATCGGACGTCTTATCAAAATTGGATGAGTTGGGATTGTCGGAAAAAAATACAATCGTGATTTTCACTAGTGATAATGGACCGGCGCCCAGTTTCCAATCCGCTCGTGCTGCTTATTTAAGAGGAACGAAGAACAGCCTTTATGAAGGTGGAATTCGTATGCCGTTCCTTATAAAATACCCCAAAGAAAATAAAGGCTGGACAAGTGAATAATGAGCGTACTGTGTGCAGTCGATTTATATCCCTCTTTATGTGCGATAGCTGGAATCAAAACAGAGAAAGGTTATCAGAGGAGACGGACAAAATTATGATAAAGTTCTTTTCGGCAAATCGAAAGCTAAACGCAAGACGGATTTAATGTGGGACTTCGGTACGAAACCAATTCTTTAAGAAACCGGGAAATGCAAACGACAGAAGTCCTCATCTGGCTATACGCAGTGGCAACTGGAAGCTATTGATAAATAGCGATGGAAGCGATGCGCAGCTGTACGATATTGTAAAAGACAAATTCGAGAAAAACGATATGGCGCAGTCGCATCCGCAAGTCGTAGCTAAGTTGAGCAAAAAAGTATGTAAATGGTTTGCGGAAAACAAAGACAAAGGAAAAGAGTAATACAGTGAAAAACAAATTATAAACTAATATTAAACTTATGAATTCTAATTTATTACTATTACCGACCGCCTTGATGGTTGCAGGCCATTCTGCAGCAGAGGCCAAAGGCAAGAAATCGGACAAACGGCCTAATATCTTGGTAATTCTTGCAGATGACCTTGGCTATTCCGATCTGGGATGCTACGGTAGCGAGATTCACACTCCTAATCTGGACAAACTGGCACAACAAGGAGTACGTTTCAATCATTTTTATAACACCAAGCCGGAGCTGTCCGACACGTGCTTCCCTGTTGACAGGACTTTATCAACATCAAGCAGGTATTGGACGAATGACCTTTGATGCTCACTTGCCGGGCTATCGCGGAACACTCTCACGCAATGCCGTTACCATTGCAGAGGTATTGAAAGAATCAGGATATGCTACCAGCATGGTTGGGAAATGGCATGTCGCCGAGACTCCTCTCCGTAAAGACCAACGCGAATGGTTGGCACACCGTGTCTTCCATGATACATTCTCTGATTTATGTCATTATCCCGTCAATCGTGGGTTTGATTCTCACTATGGTAGTGATTTATGGAGTGGTGGACTATTTTGATCCATTCAGTTTAGTAGAAGGTGAAGTGCCTATAAAGGAAGTACCTGAAGGATATTATATAACCCAAGCCCTTTCAGATCGTGCCGTACAGGAGGTAGAAGAATATGCAAAGATGATAAACCATTCTTTATGTACTTGGCTTACACAGCACCACACTGGCCATTGCATGCACTGCCGGAAGATATTGAAAAATATAAGGATACCTATAAAGTAGGTTGGGAAGCCATTCGTAATGCACGTTACGAACGTCAAAAGCAGTTGGGTGTTTTCCCCGGGAATGGATAACTTTTTTGTCCGAACGTCAGTTTCATGACAAATGGGAAGATAATCCACATGCAGAATGGGATGCCCGTGCGATGGCCGTTCACGCTGCAATGATCGACCGTGTAGATCAGGGTATCGGACAAATTATCGAGGCTTTGAAAAGACCGGACAGCTTGATAATACATTGATTCTTTTCTTGTCTGATAATGGTTGCAGTAACGAAGACTGCCAGAACATGTCTGGTGGAGAGAACGACCGTCCGGATATGACTCGTGATGGAAAGAAAATCATTTACCCGCGTAATAAACAGGTATTGCCTGGACCACAGACTAACATACGCTTCATTGGGAGCCCGTTGGTCTAATGTAGCGAATACTCCATTCCGCTTTTGGAAAGCTAAATCTTATGAAGGAGGTATCTGTACTCCGATGACTGCTCATTGGCCGAAAGGAATTAAAAAGAACGTGGGTGGCATGACATCTGAAATAGGGCATGTAATGGACATCATGGCTACTTGTGTCGATTTAGCGGATGCTGAATATCCAACTACCTATAAAGGACATGATATTCTTCCAATGGAAGGAAAGAGTCTTACTTCCTATCTTCAAGACCGACATCGCAAAGGGACACGACTATCTGGGCTTTGAACACTTCAACGAACGTGCTTTTCTTTCCAATGATGGCTGGAAACTGGTTCGCCCGAAAAATAACTCTCAATGGGAATTGTACAATTTGAATGAAGACCGGAGCGAGCAACATGATCTGGCTGCTAAATATCCGGAGAAGGTGGCAGAAATGTCAAAAGCATACGAAGCATGGGCTAAGCGTTGCATGGTAGAACCTTACCCGGGACAGAAAAAAAATAACTGTCATTCCATTTAAAACGGAATGAATAGAAACATTGAAAGAATAATGGGGATGAAGGATTCCGGATCAGGAATAACTTCATCCCCATTAATAATATCGGCTATGAGGTTATCTACAACAAGAACTATTGCTCCGCTTGCCCGATTGTAGAATACTTCATACTTCCTATTTGTCCATCCTTACTCATCGTTTCCGCCTGAATAATCACCGGAGTGGAATATTGGTTATTATAACATTCAATCACAGCTTTTCCATTTTCATCTGTCCGTACAGACGGATTCCAGTAGAGCGTCCGTCTTTTGTCTACTTTATCCATATACAATTCCTTGGTCGGGTAGGCAGGTGAATAATATTCCAGTGCATGAGTATATCCCTGAATGACTGTTTGCCGGGTACCAAGTACGGCAGTCTGACTTTTGTTCAATACATCGCGTCTGGGTAGGGGAATCAGGTAGAAAACACTGTATTTATCCAGTTTGCTGATATCCACTCCCGTACTATCCGTAACTTCGGACATTTTGGTGTTTTGAATGATGTCGTCATCAATGCCTCCGGTTCCTTTGCTGATGATGATAGAAGCCAGTCCATCCACTTCGGTCAACATCATTTGAGTTTCTGTCTCGGATAAAATGTGGTTATCCATGATATAGCAGATTGGTTTCTGCCGATAAGTAAGCTTGTCATTGCTACGATCCCAATCGAATTGCGGACTTAACTTTTCCATTAATTCCGGAATAGTTGTGACAATCTTCCCATTGTCACGTAATAAATCTACAGAACGGCGTACGTCGTAATAAGCGTCAATGCTTTTCTCATTGATTTTAGTAGCCATATTACTTCCTTGCCGGCGTTTGCTTTTGATTTCCACTTCATCCAATACATAAAGTCCTTCTACTTTCCGGATAGAATCCATGTATAGAGAATCAAAATTCTCGGCTTTTTGTAGCCAGTGGGTCAAGTCCTTCCATTCAGGATGAAGCTCCTTGTAGCCGTAGGCTCGGGGAGCAGGTGAGAAATTACGGTCGATCAGGATGGATGCATCCTTGTTGCGTTCTTTACCGACTTTCCGGGTTTGGATCACCGCTTCCGTGGTTCCTTCAAAGTCTTCTACAGGAATGGTGAAACGACCGTTTTCATCGGTCACGGTTCCTCCGGTGATAAATTGGTCATCTTTCTTCACTATCACACTAAGCGCTATATCTTTCAGTTTATTCTTGAGGATCGTTGATTTAACCTGTCCGTTCAACACTAATTGAGCTTCCGGTAACTGCAACGGAGTGAAAGGAGCAGTAGAAATGGCTTGGCTCATGTCATATTTACGCCATCCATGCACCATTAATAATATATCCAGTTCCGTTTGCTTCCGGGGAGACGGCGATACAAAATAATAACCGGGCTGATGGATATATCCTTTTAAATCAGATGTTAACAGCAAATCAGTGAAGATGTTATTGTCATACTCCAGATAATCTGACCGGACGGCATCCCGGATGCTGACTGATACATCTCCCGATACCGGTTCTCCTTTGGCATTCTTTACCTGTAACTCACAACGAATAGGAGCGTAGGGAGTATACACCTCTTTCAGTCCCTCTGCGGATAGTTGTAGAGGAGCACGTGGGTTGGAAAAAGACAAAACGCTCGCATAACGTATTACCAGCTCGGTTGATGAGGCTGACTTGCAGTACACCTGCCGGTAGTTTGCGGGTAGGCAGAATGAACTCTTGTGGAGCGTCCGCCCGGCAACTAATCAATTGATGAACATACGGCCGCCCCTGATAACTGATAAATACAGCCAATGTGTCTTGAGGAGTAGCGGTATTGCAGGATACTTTCACCAAAAAGGGCACCGGCATTGTTGACAGTACTCAATACATACCCGTTAGGCAACGCCTGTGGAAGGGTAAATTCATACTTCTTTCCTTGAAAATCGACTTTGGCAACAGCCGGTTGTGCAGAAGGCGTATATTCAAAATGCCCCATTCCATCGTGCAAAGTCTCGAAAGAAGTGATTTCTGCTCCTTCTTTGGTATAGAGCGTTCCCGACAATTCTATATTCCCTCATTTTACTCTCCGCCTTGAAAGCCACTTGCGAAGTCACTCCTTCCACTAATTGCCCTCCTTCGGGAAAAAACGCACACTCAACTTCTCCTTAGTTTCCGACGGACGGTTCTCCATCGACGGACTAAGTTCGTAAGTTGTGATACTACGTTCCAGCTTATCACTATTCGCAAGTTGATAAATCGGGAAAGTACGTGAGAAATACTGCGGTTCGTTGAAAGCAAGCATCCAGCGGGTATAGGCACGTACCTCATAATAGCCGGATAACATGGAACGGGGAAGAATGAATTGTCCGTTCCCTTCTCCCCTGCGTCAGTTTGATGATTTGTTTATCTGCTATATGTCCTGTCTGATCCACCAGTTCCACATACAGGGGGCGGCTGATCGGACTGAAAGTCTGCTTTTCGGCGAGAGTGACATAAGCCTTGAACCAGATCGTATCTCCAACATAATAACTCGTGTTGTCGAAATGCAAATAGGCTTTCTCTCGGGATAGTTGTTGGCGAATGTTTGTGCCTGGTTCATGTATTGTGTAAATACAGTTTTAGCAGGAGGTATTTCTCCCCATGCTATTGCTAATGGTAAGCAAAAGAAAGAAGAAAAAGTAATTCGTTTGTTTTTCATCTTAGTAGGTTTTTTAACTAGCGTACAAAGTTAGAACATATTGGCCTGAAAATAGAAAACTTATTGTTCAATAAAGGAAAAAAAAACTATTCATAGTAAAAATAAAAAAATAAAAGTTCACAAAAGCGTTGTATACCTGTTTGGTATCATATATACCTGATTTTGTTCTTTTTATTGATTAGCATTTTTCCTTCCTTTTCCATAAACTTCTCTATTTTTGTTTTCCAGATAATTGATAATACTATGGTAAAGAAGAATTTCTTAATGACTGCCCCCTTACTGATGGCATCGTTTTGTTCGGCACAAGAGAAGCCGAATGTCGTACTGATTATGGTAGATGATATGGGTTATTCCGATATCGGCTGCTACGGTGGAGAAATACTGACCCCTAATATTGATGCGTTGGCATCCAAAGGAGTACGTTTCACACAATTCTACAACACTTCACGTTCATGCCCCGCCCGGGCCAGTTTAATGACAGGGCTATATCAACATCAGGCAGGTATCGGTCAGATGTCCGAAGACCCGTTTAAAAATCCTGGCCAGAAGAGTCCGAATGATTGGGGTGTACCCGGATACAAAGGATTCCTCAACCGCAATTGTGTCACAATAGCCGAAGTTCTGAAAGAAGGCGGCTACCATACCTATATGGCAGGTAAAATGGCATCTGGGAATGCATGGAGAAGAAAAGTGGCCCTTGCAACGGGGATTTGAACGCTTCTACGGAATTTTGGCAGGAGCTTGCAGCTATCTCCGTCCATCGGGAGGACGCGGCTTGACCCTTGACAATACAAAACTTCCGGAGCCGGAAGCACCTTATTATACAACAGATGCATTTACCGATTACGCGATTCGCTTTGTTGATGAGCAGAAAGATGATAAACCTTTCTTCCTATATCTGGCATTTAACGCTCCTCACTGGCCGTTGCAGGCAAAAGAAGAAGACATTCAAAAATTCACGAAGATCTATCGTGAGAAAGGATGGGATGAAATTCGTGAAGCAAGACGGAAGCGGATGGCTAAGTTGGGAATTATCGACTCGAATACAGAGTTTGCCGAATGGGAAAATCGGAAATGGGACGAGCTGACAGAGAAGGAAAAAGATGAAGTAGCCTACCGGATGGCCGTTTATGCAGCGCAGGTGCATTGTGTAGATTATAATGTAGGAAAACTGCTGGACTACCTGAAGAAGAATCGTAAGTTGGATAACACGCTTGTCATGTTCTTGTCCGATAACGGTGCTTGTGCCGAGCCATACGCTGAATTGGGAGGCGGGAAAGTGTCTGAAATCAACAATCCGGCTTTGTAGCGTGTTCCCTTCTTACGGAAGAGCATGGGCACAGGTTTCCAATACTCCGTTCCGTAAATACAAATGCCGTTCTTATGAAGGAGGTATTTCTACCCCTCTCATCGTGTCGTGGAAAAGCAATCTGAAGAATAAGAAAGGTGAATGGTGCCGTGTTCCCGGTTATTTGCCGGACATTATGCCGACAATTCTGGAAGCAACAGGAGCCGCCTATCCGGAAACTTATCACGGCGGAAATAAAATATATCCATTGGTAGGCAGTAGCCTTTTCCCTGCTATTCAAAAGAAAGCAGACTCTATCCATGAATATATGTATTGGGAACATCAGAACAATAGAGCGATCCGCTGGGGAAACTGGAAAGCAATCCGCGACGAAAAAGGAAAAGAGTGGGAATTGTACGATGTGGTTAAAGACCGTACCGAACGTAGCAATCTGGCAGAACAGCACCCTGAAGTGCTTACCAAGTTAGTTGCCGAATGGGAGAAATGGGCGAATTCAAACTTTGTATTACCTAAACATCCGAAGAAATAAATAAAGGAGGAACACAAAATGAATAAATTACTAGTAAGTGCATCCGTGGCCTTGGGAGCTACCAGCCTGTCTTTCGCCCAGCAAACGGAAAAACCGAACTTCCTATTGTTCATAGCCGACGATTGTTCTCATTATGACTTGGGCTGTTATGGCAGTGTTGATTCGAAGACTCCGAATATCGACCATTTTGCCACACAGGGAGTACGCTTCACACAAGCCTATCAGGCTGTTCCGATGTCATCGCCTACCCGGCACAATCTATATACCGGTTTGTGGCCTGTACGCAGCGGAGCTTACCCCCAATCACACTTGTGCCAATGAAGGAACATTGAGCGTTGTACATCATCTGCAACCATTGGGTTATAAAGTCGCGTTGATCGGGAAATCGCATATTGCCCCGAAATCAGTATTTCCTTTCGACCTTTATGTACCTCCTTTGAAAGGTGGGGACTTGAATTTTGAAGCAATTCAGAAATTTATTTCCGATTGCAAGGCGAAAGGCGAACCTTTCTGTCTGTTTGTAGCCTCCAATCAACCGCATACTCCCTTGGAATAAAGGGCGATGCCTCTCAATTTAATGCGGACAAACTGACACTGCCTCCTATGTATGTAGATATTCCCCAGACTCGCGAGTTGTTTACCCATTATCTGGCAGAGATCAATTATATGGACCAGGAATTCGGCAATGTCCTTTCTATTTTAGATAAGGAAAAATGACGGATAAATCTGTTGTCGTATATTTGAGCGAACAAGGCAACAGCCTGCCTTTTGCCAAATGGACTTGTTATGATGCGGGGGTACACTCTGCCTGTATCGTTCGTTGGCCGGGAGTGGTTAAGCCGGGAAGCGTAAGTGACGCGTTGGTAGAATACGTAGATATTGTCCCTACTTTTGTCGATATAATAGAGAGGAAAGCCGCAGGCGAAAGTGGATGGCGAAAGTTTCAAACCGGTATTGACAGGCAAGAAGAAAGCACACAAGAAATATTCTTTCTCCCTTCAGACCACGAGAGGCATCAATGCCGGATCGCCTTATTATGGCATCCGTTCGGTATACGACGGCCGATACAGATATATTGTCAATCTCACCCCGGAAGCTACTTTCCAGAATGTTGAAACAAAATCTCCTTTGTTTAAAGAGTGGAAAAGACTGGCGGAAACGGATAGTCATGCAAAAGCGATGACGACTAAATATCAGCATCGTCCGGCTATCGAATTGTATGATGTGAAGAACGACCCGTATTGTATGAAGAATCTGGCGGAGGACGCGAAACAAGCTTCTACCATCAGCCGCTTGGATAAAGAGTTGAAACGCTGGATGAAGGATTGTGGAGACGAAGGACAACCTACCGAGATGCGTGCCTTCGAACACATGCCGGGAAAGAGAAAAATAAGCCGTCACACAGTCAAAACGAATAAAACACAGAATGTAATTTATAAATCGTATATCATGAAAAAAGAATTTTTTGGTTTGCTTTGTGGATGTACTCTGCTTCCGGCATTTCTTCATGCGCAGACAGAGCGTCCTAATATTGTGATTGTATTGGCCGACGATTTGGGTTGGGGAGATGTAGGGTTTCATGGTAGTGAAATCAAGACTCCCTGTCTGGATGCTTTGGTGGGCGAAGGAGTGGAACTCGAACGCTTTTACACTTCTCCCATCAGTACGCCTACCCGTGCGGGACTGATGACGGGACGTTACCCGAACCGGTTTGGTGTTCGTTCGGCTGTTATTCCGCCCTGGCGTGAGGACGGACTGGATGAGAATGAAGAAACGATGGCCGATATGCTGGCACGTAACGGATATAAGAACAGAGCCATTATTGGTAAGTGGCATCTGGGACATACCAAGAAAGTGCATTATCCGATGAATAGGGGATTTTCACACTTCTATGGTCATCTGAACGGTGCGATAGATTATTTCGACCTGACGCGTGAAGGTGAACTGGACTGGCACAACGACTGGGAAACCTGCCACGACAAAGGATATTCTACCGAATTGATAACCAAAGAAGCCATCCACTGTATCGATGCATACGAGAAAGAAGGTCCGTTTATGTTGTATGTGGCCTATAACGCACCTCATACCCCTTTGCAGGCACAGGAAAAAAGATATAAAACTCTATACTGACAATTTCGACAGCCTGACACCGAAAGAACAGAAGAAAGTGACTTATAGTGCAATGGTTTCCTGTATGGACAGGGGAATCGGTGCTATTGTAGATGCCTTGAAGAAGAAAGGAATTATGGACAACACTTTCTTTATCTTCTTTAGTGATAACGGCACTGCCGGTGTTCCGGGATCCTCATCAGGACCTTTGCGTGGACATAAATTCGACGAGTGGGATGGAGGGGTACATGCACCGGCTGTTCTTTATTGGAAGAAGGCAGAGAAACAATATAAGAACTTGAGTTCACAGGTGACAGGTTTTGTTGATCTTGTTCCCACATTGAAAGATTTGGTAGGAGATCACAGCCGTCCGAAACGTGAATATGACGGCATCAGCATCCTCCCTGTATTAAACGGTAAAAAGGCCTGTATCGACCGCGATTTTATCTGGGACACGGAGCAGTAGTCAATAAAGACTACAAACTGATAAGAAAAGGTATGAAACCGGGACTGGATTTGAAACAGGACTTTCTGGTTGATTATAAAACGGATCCTTACGAAAAGAAAAATGCCAGCGCAGGAAACGAGAAAATTGTGAAAGCTTTGTATGAGGTTGCCCTGAAATATGACACGATCACTCCTTGTATACCGGAAGTACCTTACGGTAAAGGTCGTGACGGATTCAAAGCTCTAAAGAATGGAAAGTAGTGCGTTGAATCTGTTAACCCTATGAATTGAAAATAATACAAGATGGAAAAATCAATGATTAGTTTATGCCTCTTAGGCGGATTGGCGATAGGGAACGGGTTTGCCCAAACTCCTTCAAAGCCTAATATATTATTAATCATAGCCGATGACTGTTCCTATTACGATATAGGCTGTTTCGGAGCAGTCAACAACAAGACTCCCCATATAGACGCATTGGCTCGACAGGGGATAAAGTTCAACAGTGCGTATAATTCTGTTTCGATGAGTACGCCTACCCGGCATTGTGTTTATACAGGTATGTATCCGATGCATCATGGCGGTTATGCCAACCATAGCTCGGTCAATGCCGATGTAAAATCTCTTCCCACTTATCTGGGAAATTTGGGTTATCGGGTTGGATTGGCCGGGAAGTGGCATATCAAACCTTTGGCTAACTTCCCGTTCGAGGATGTACCGGGATTTCCTGAAGGATGTACAAGTACAAACACTGACTATCATACCAAAGGCATCGAAAAGTTTATGGAGCGTGATGCTTCCCAACCTTTCTGCCTTGTCTTGGCTTCTATCAACTCGCATGCTCCCTGGACAGGTGGTGACGCTTCCGTTTTCGACCGGAAGAAACTTCAGTTGCCGCCACAGTTTGTCGACACGGAAGTAACACGTGAATACTATGCCAGATATTTGGCGGAAGTCGGTCTTGCTCGATCAGCAGGTGGGGACGCTATGCAGATTCTGAAAGAAAAGAATCTGCTGCAGAACACTCTTGTCATTTTCATATCCGAGCAGGGTACGCAATTTGCCGGAGCCAAATGGACCAATTGGAGTGCCGGTGTCAAGTCGGCGATGGTGGCTTCTTGGCCGGGTGTCATTAAACCCGGTACGGAGACTTCCGCTATTGTGCAATATGAAGACCTTCTTCCTACATTTATCGATGTTGCAGGCGGAAAGGTGCTTGACGTAATAGATGGAAAGAGTCTGGTAGATGTATTTCAAGGGAAAACAAAGACACACCATAAGTATGCTTATCATGTTCACAACAATGTTCCGGAAGGTCCGGCATATCCAATCCGTTCTATTTCAGACGGACGCTATCGTCTAATCTGGAACTTGACTCCGGAGGAAACATACGTAGAAAAGCATATTGAAAAGGCAGAATGGTATCTCTCGTGGAAAGCACAGGACACGGATCAGGCACATAAAATCATGAATCGCTATAAGAATCGTCCCGAGTTCGAACTATATGATATCAAGAAAGATCCGTTCGAAATGAATAATCTGGCGGATGTGAAGAAATATAGTAAGAAGAAGGCAGAACTGACGATGGAACTGCAAAAATGGATGAAACAGCAAAATGATACCGGAGCTGATAAAGACCGGCCGCGTGCTCCTAAGAATAAGCAGAAGAAAGCAGCTAATGTATAATATTCGTAATGCTACCGCTTGTTGCTCTCTGAAAGAGATTTATCTTTTTATTTCTCATTTCTCATAAAATCTAGATAATTAGTTTATAATCAGTAATATATAGTATGAGAAATGCTTTCTATACAGGCATTTCTCATACTTTTTACAGATATTTTAACGAAAAACGGCTATTTCTCATTCGTTTTTTTTCAATGATTTCTCATACATCTGCCCTGTATTCATCCTGCATTTCTCATACATTTCTCATGATGATTGCATAGACGATGGTTGCTGATCTTATTTACATTGAAAACAGATGAAAGGTACTTATCATTCGAACAACCCTATGCCGGCATGTTTTTCATTCGTTATCGTCCAGTTATTGATAGAGCATCTCCATCGTTCCACTAGAGTGACGAGGGCTGTTCACTAGGGTGCATAGATTCGTTCACTGGAGTGAAAGGACTTGTCTACTGGAGTGGAACGATTGAGATGTCAGTCAGATAATCCGGGCATGTCGGTTGGAAAAACATGAAGAGATAGGTTATATCATACATAAACTATAGCTTTAATACATTCAATATATGAATAAACTAATCACAATCTCCTCTGTACTTCTTACAGCTGCTGCTGTAAAAGCGCAAACACCCAATATCGTATTTATATTGGCGGATGATTTGGGTTATGGAGACATCTCGGCCTTTAATCCCGAATCTAAAATCCATACTCCTAACATTGACAAACTGGCCGAGCACGGGATTGCCTTTACGGATGCCCATGCTTCTTCCGCTTTATCCACTCCTTCCAGATATTCTCTTCTGACCGGAAGATATCCGTGGCGAACTAAGCTGAAACGAGGTGGTCTTGATGGCGATTCGCCTGCAATGATTGATCCTGAACGTCGCACAATCGCGCAAATGTTTTCTGCGAATGGCTATAATACCGCTTGTATCGGTAAATGGCATTTAGGCTGGGATTGGGGATATACGAACAATGGCAGAAGTATGAAAGATATAGATTTCTCGCTTCCGATCAAGAACGGACCCACCGACAGAGGGATTTGATTACTACTTCGGCATACCCGCGTCATTGGATATTTCTCCCTATGTTTATGTGGAAAATAACAAAAGCAACCTCTATCCCCGATCATGTGATAGAACCCCAGAAAAGAATCTGGCATTATTGATGCACGGAGGAATGGCAGGAGCCGACTTCAAGCCGGAAGAATGTTTTCCCAACATCATTCGTCATGGCCTGAACTATATCAATGAACAAAAAGGCAGCAAGAAGCCGTTTTTCTTATATTTGCCTATTACTGCTCCCCACACACCTATATTGCCTTCGAAAGAGTTTCAGGGTAAAACCAGTATCGGTCCTTATGGCGATTTCGTAGTTATGATAGACGACATGGTGCGCCAAATCGTAAAAACATTAAAGAAGAACAAGCAACTGGATAATACCATCATTGTCTTTGCTTCGGATAATGGGTGTGCCGGTTATATCGGCGTGAAAGATATGGAAAAGAAGGGACATTTTCCTAGTTACATCTATAGAGGCTACAAAAAGCGATATTTACGAAGGTGGACACAGAATTCCCCTTATTGTCTCCTGGAAAGGAAAATATGGGAAAGAGACAAACAACTCTTTGGTCTCATTGATAGACTTTTATGCCACTTTTGCCCAAATGCTTAACCACAATTTGGAGACAGAAGAAGCTGTTGACAGTTACAGTATGTGGCCGATATTGAGTAAGAAAGGTGCTTCTGCGCGTAAAGACTTGGTGCACGAAGCGGGAGAGGGGTATTTGTCTTTGCGTACTTCCCAACTGAAATTGGTGTTCTACGGAGGTTCGGGTGGCTTTTCTTATCCTGTCAAACCTTCTGATGTGGCGAAGTTCCTCCGATGCAATTGTTTGATATCGTGAAAGATCCTTCGAAAAAGAAAACATTATCGGTGATAAGCGTTACGAAAATGAGGTGAAAGAAATGAAACGGGCTATGAAGCAATATGTAGAGAATGGTCGTTCTACTCCTGGTGAAAAGTATCGAATGATACGAAGAATAGTTGAATCAGGTAAAGATCTTCATGCAGGAAGAATAAGCATTTCTGAAAAAGAATATGAATATAAAAAAACAGCACCCTGAATAGACGTCAGAGGTGCTGTTTTAGTTTCAACAAGGAAAAGAGTATTATTCTATTTATTATTTATTCAGAGAGTTACAGATCTGTTGGTTGATTTCTCTGACTTTAGCTTCATTCATCTTGATAACTTTACGGTCATAAGTCATCAGACCGTTGATTTCACCTTCTACGTCTGTTGTCTGAGTATATACGGCAGCAGAGAATCCTTTCCGGATTAATTCCAACAGATGTTTGCCATATTTAATGTATTCGTTTGTTACTTCGTCCGATGTATTGAACTTCACATAACCCCAGTTTTTCTTGTCATTCACCCAAGTGTTTCCTTCTACTACCAAGCCGATACCTCCATATTCACCCAATACGGTAGCGCGTCTCGGATCATAAAGGAACATGGTTGGGCCCGGATAGTGGTGAAGGTCGAGAATATCGCCACAAGTATAGTGATTACCACCACTGCCAGGATTCACCAGGCGGCTAGGATCGTATTCTTTGGTCCATGCTACGATTTCCGGAGTCTTGAATTGCCCATGCTTCATTGAAAGGAACCCATACGGCGATACTCGGATAAGAATACAGATAGTCGATGATTTCTTTCCACTCTTTGCGGTAGTTAGCTTCGGAAGCAGCAGAACGAATCACTTCCGTACCGTTGAAATAATTGCGTGCCTGCCACTGTGGGCTAGGGACCACCGTTCGGCATATCCTGCCATACGATCAATCCTAATTGGTCGCAATGAGTGTACCAGCGTGCAGGTTCTACTTTGACGTGCTTACGTACCATGTTGTAGCCGAAGTCTTTCGTCTTCTTCAAGTCATAAACCAATGCTTCGTCTGTTGGTGCAGTATACAAACCGTCAGGCCACCATCCCTGGTCGAGCGGACCGAACTGGAAATAGTCTTTGTTGTTCAATTGCAGGCGAGTGATGCCATTCTGACCCTTTTGCGGATAGAAAATTTGCGCATAGCCGTATAACTCTTTACCTGGTCTATTGCTTTTCCGTCTTTATACAGAGTCACTTCCATATTGTAGAGGAAAGGAGAGTCCGGAGACCACAGTTTAGCATTAGCAGGCATTGCCAGTTCAACAGGGTACTCCGTTCAACGCTGCGCCTTTGGCTACAAGGTTTTTGCCATCGAATACTTTTTTTACTTCCACTTTGTCTGCGGAGGTCGTATTGGCAGCAACTTCTACCTTAACAGAATTGTTGTCAATATCAGGAGTAGTTTTCAGGTTAGTGATGTATTGTGTTGCAACCGGTTCCAACCACACTGTTTGCCAGATACCTGTAACCGGAGTGTACCAAATGCCATGAGGGTTTGCTATTTGCTTTCCTCTGGGTTGTTCGCCACGATCTGAAGGGTCCCATACTTTTACCACCAGGTCATTATTTCCTTTATTAAGTACAGAAGTAATATCGAAATAGAAAGGAGTAAATCCGCCTGTGTGTTCGCCTACTTTTTACATCATTCACCCAAACTTCTGCTTTCCAGTCTACTGCTCCGAAATGCAACAGGATTTGTTTACCACGCCAGGCAGAAGGAACGTCGAAAGTACGTTGGTACCACAGTTCTTCTTTTTCTCGTTTATCATTTTGCCTACGCCTGATAAAGACGATTCTACGGCAAAAGGAACAAGAATATCACCTTGGTAAGTGGCAGGTGCAGGAGTACCTTTGGGAGTGATTGCATATTTCCAAAGCCCGTTCAGGTTTTTCCAGTCGTTGCGCTCCATGATAGGACGCGGATATTCCGGCAATACGTTTTTAGGGTCAAGCTGTTCTCCCCACGATGTCTTTGATTTTGTCACCGGCAGGTTTCCATTGAGCAAAAGTCGAACTGCATAAAGCCAATGCAAGTAGCATTGTTAGAAAATTCTTTTTCATGTTCATGGTATAAAAATATAGTTAGTTATTAGATATAAATTCTATTAAAAGGATATTGCAAAGAAAGGGGAATTAAAAGTGAATAAAGGAAAATTACCGTTCAAAAACAGCAAATTCTCTTCTTTTTTATATAAAGTCCCGTATAAAGCGGCTTCGGGTAATAGAGAATGGAAGTGATGGTCAGTTTTTTGTCCTTTATGGGTTCATGTTAATTAGCGTTTGACTGCTGAATCGTATGAATCAATGTTTTTGTTATTTTTCAGCTATTTTTGTTCCTGATGGTTTGGGCAATATTGTTCCGGTTTTATCCGGTATTCCCAGTATAGGCATCCCATCTTTGTCCCACTCTATTTTTTTTGTAAACGGGGAGTACGTGAGTCCATTGCACCCGAGCATCATTCGGTATCTGACGGGCATGATAAAGCATATAACATTCCTTTCCATCCGGTGAAGAGACGAAAGAACTGCCGCCGGGGCCAAAAACTTCATTCTCCGGTTCCTGCTGAAATACGGGTGTCGGATGTTTCTTCCAGGAAGCAGGGTCCAACAGGTTGGCATTGGCGTCTGCTGTTAGTAATCCTACACAATAATAGGGAGTCCAGCTACCACTGGCGGAATAAAAAATGCATACTTTATCTTTATTCTTCGGCTGGAAGAAATGAGGGGCTTCGTTCACATGGATCGGATAGGCTGTTTTGCTGCCATCGGGATTCACCCATTGACACTCCCATTCATATTCAGGTTTGGAAATCAGAACTCTGTCGGAAGAAAGAGTCCACGGATTTTCCATCGAAGCGATGTAAATACATTGTGTCTCGCTGTCAATTCTTCGTTTTTTTGCCATCCGCACCAAATCATGTAACGCTGTCCGTTGTGTTCGAAAGTACTCGCATGAATTGCCCAGTTGTTATCTTTGTCGGTCGGTATGCGCCCTTTCATGATAAACTTACCCTCTGTAGGAATATCAGCCTCGTTTTCGATCACATAAATCTGGTGATTGTCCATGTTGCCATCGTCTGCAGCGAAGTAAATATACCATTTGTTGTTGATGCGATGCATTTCAGGAGCCCATAAGTGATGGGAATTGCTTGGGTCGGTTGGTTTCCATACCGGCTTTCTAAGACTGTCATTCAAATTTGTTATGTCACTGGTCTCCCAGAGCATGATTCTGCTTTCAGAGCCTTGCGTATAATAATATTTTCCTTCATAAAAACAGCCCATGGTTCAGCTCCTTTTCACGTAGCGGATTTGTATATGTAGCTCCTGTTACGGTTTCCTTTTCCGGTTCTGTTTTCTTCTTGGGTTGCCAGGATGCACAAATAATTATTAAAAGTACGGTTAAGAATAACAATCTGCTTCTCATGGTATTTCTCATTTGATAATGACAATGCAAAGTAAGCATAAAATCTTGATAAATCATCTTTTTTTTGCAGATTGGTTAGTATTTATCCTTAATTGGTTCGTATTTATTGAATTTTCTAGTTGTTTTTTCTCATCTTTGCAGCACGAACTTTAAAATTGATATTGTATGAAACTGAAACACCTTATTCTTCTTAGTGTTATTTGCTGTTCCCAGTCTGTATTTGGACAAAAAGCCAATCAACAACCGAAGACGAGTGGCAATCCTGTATTCCCGGGATGGTATGCCGATCCGGAAGGAGTTGTATTTGGAGATGAATACTGGATTTATCCTACGTATTCGGCGCCTTATGACGAACAGACTTTCATGGACGCCTTCTCGTCTAAAGACCTGGTGAACTGGACAAAGCACCCGAAAGTGTTATCAAAAGAGAATATTAGTTGGTTTAAACGTGCTTTGTGGGCACCTGCCGTGATTCATGCGAATGATAAATATTATATATTCTTCGGTGCGAATGATATCCAAAGCAATAATGAACTGGGCGGTATTGGTGTTGCTGTAGCAGACAATCCTGCCGGACCATTTAAAGATGCGTTAGGCAAACCTCTGATTGATAAATTTGTAAATGGTGCGCAACCTATCGATCAGTTTGTATTCAAGGATGATGACGGGCAATATTACATGTATTATGGTGGCTGGGGACATTGTAATATGGTGAAAATGGCCCCGGACTTATTGAGTATTGTACCGTTTGAAGATGGTACCCTTTATAAGGAAGTAACCCCCGAAAAAATATGTAGAGGGACCTTTTATGTTGAAACGTAACGGAAAATACTATTTTATGTGGTCGGAAGGCGGTTGGACCGGACCGGATTATTGTGTTGCTTATGCCATTGCCGACTCACCGTTCGGACCCTTCAAAAGAGAAGCAAAAATATTACAGAGAGATCCCAATATTGGAACAGGTGCCGGTCATCATTCAGTTGTAAAAGGGCCGGGAGAGGACGAATGGTACATCATTTATCATCGCCATCCATTGGGTGAAACGGATGGAAACGCTCGTGTGACCTGCGTTGACCGTATGTACTTTGATAAAGATGGAAAAATAAAACCCATAAAGATGACTTTCGAGGGAGTAAAGGCAAGCCCATTGAAGTAAAATCTGAAAAGTTCAGCCCATCCGTAATTAATATTTTAATAAAGATGGGCTTTTTTTGATTTATTGTTTTATTTTTGTCCTTGTAAATCAAACATACTTATTACAATGAAACCAGATATACACACTCTTTCCGACTCCCTTTTATGGAAAAGGTTTCTCAAGGGAGATTCGAGTGCGTATACCCAAATCTATAATCGAACGGTGCAAGATCTGTTTCGATTCGGACTATTATATACTTCAGACAAAGAATTAATTAAAGATTGCATACATGATGTGTTTGTGAAAATCCACATGAATCGTGCAAAGTTAGCCCCAACAGATAATATTGCAGCTTATTTGACGGTAGCGTTGAAAAACACTCTTTTAATGCGCTAAAAAACAACAGATTCTCTTTCGTTTGATGAAATAGGTGAGAGAGAAGAGACGGTTGACGAATCCCTCCACTCCGGAAACTATATATATTAATAATGAACAGGAAAAACAAGTTCAGGCAACCGTGCATACTATGATGTCTGTATTGACGGACAGACAGCGTGAAATTATTTATTATCGATATATCAAAGAGATGAGTATCGATGAAATCAGTAAGGTGACAGACATGAATAATCAATCTGTTTCTAACTCTATTCAACGGGCTTTGGGACGTATCCGGGACTTATTTAAGAGAAAATAAGAGAGAATAATCAGCCTATTTTTCCTATCAATCAAAAAAAAAAAAGTGGAAAAAACTTCGAAAAGGTGAGTATAAAATGAAAGTACAACTGTTATTCATACGTAAAGACAATGAAAATGATGAACTCTGAACAAAAACATACAGATTTTTCCCCTTATATACTTTTGAAGAATTCCTTCAGAATGATTTCTTTATTTCTTCCATGAATTATCCTACGGAAGAAACACAGAAGTTCTGGGATGAATTTGAACAGATGAATCCTTCTAATATAGATGAATATATAGCAGCAAAAAGATATTTGGAGGTTTTTTTCAAAAGAGAAAGAAGAAGTACTTTCAAACGAGGAAACGGATGATTTATGGACTCGTATTCAGGCAACCAATATAAATAAGGAGAAGGCGAAACGTAAGAACTATTTCTTAATAGGATTGAGCTCGGCGGCTAGTGTTGCTATTCTTGTGGGATGTTTCTTCTTATTAAAGAGTTATTCTTCGGTGCTGGATCCGGATATTGCCACCTTTGCAGTGAATACCAAAGCTGATTTGCCTCTGACGGAAGAAACACTGTTGATTTTGGCGGAAGATAACGTAGTGAGCCTGAAAGAAAAAGAAACGGAGATTACGTATGATTCCGTAGAAATCAAAACAAATCAGGAAAGTATACAAAAGGAAAAATCGGCAGCTTACAATCAATTGGTCATTCCGCGTGGAAAGCGATCGGTATTGACGTTTGCCGATGGATCTAAAGTCTGGGTGAATGCCGGCACGAGAGTGATTTATCCGGTAGAGTTTGAAAAAGATAAACGTGAAATCTATGTGGACGGAGAAATCTACATAGAAGTAGCCAGAGATGAAAACCGCCCTTTCTATGTGCGGACCAAAGATATGAATGTCAGGGTGCTTGGTACTAAATTTAATGTAACGGCGTATGAGTCGGAAGCAATTAGAAGTGTAGTGCTGGCGCAAGGATGTGTTCAGGTAGAGACAGCCCGGACCCGAAAAAGCGATTTTGGCTCCTAATCAGATGTTCAGTTCTGCCGATGGAAAGGAAAATATTTCACAAGTAGATGTAGAACAGGCAATATCGTGGATAAATGGACTCTATTGTTTCCAAAGTGCCGATTTGGGAATAGTCTTGCAACGCCTGTCTACCTATTATGGTGTGAATGTTGAATTTGACCCAGCGCTAAGTAAAATAAAATGTTCCGGAAAAATCGATTTGAAAGACAACTTTGAAACAGTTATTAATGGATTAACCTTTGTTGCACCAATTTCTTATGCCTATGATGAACAATATAAAACGTATCGAGTAGTAAAGAAATAGATATAAAAAAATAAGATAATAAACTAATCTAACTCCCGTATTTTATGGTAATTATTGAAGAGAGTGGATGATACGAACTATCATCCAGATGGGACTTGTGTGCCTATAAATGTTTAGATACAGAAAATAATATTATGAGAAATTTTTAACATGTTTAATATGAAAAATGCAATTAGAGAACGAAAGAGTAAGGTTCTCGGGTTATTCCTGTGCTTTTTACTTCTCGGAATAGACTACTCTTTCGCAAGTTACAACAATTATTCTCAATTTAAGACTCTTTCGGTCAGCATGAGTAACTCGACGTTGAGAGAAGTGCTTAAAACAATAGAGAAAAGTAGTCAATTTGTTTTCTTCTATTTAGATGACGCTGTCAACTTAGAACGTAAGGTATCTATCGACAGTAAGAATAAGAATATAGAAGAAATTCTTTCTGAACTTTTCGAAGGTACTTCGTGTACTTATCGGATCTCTGACAGGCAAATATTTATTTCCGGAAAAGCCCCTGCTTCAACCGAACAGCAACAGAATAAGCGGAAAATATCCGGACGTGTCACTGATATAAAAAGGAGAGCCGCTTATTGGGGTGAACGTTACTGTAGATGGAGATGCAAACGGTTCGATTACGAACATGGATGGTTTGTATGAGATATTCGTAACCAAGAAGAGTGTAGTGCTTAAATTTACCTATATCGGGTTTAAAACTTCTGAAATACGAACCAATGCCTCGACCAACATTTATGATGTCACCTTGGAAGAACAGGTCAACGAATTGAAGAGACTGTTATTGTGGGGTATGGTACCCAGCGTAAAATAAGTAATATCGGTGCACAGTCTTCCATGAAGATGGAAGATATTAAGACGCCTTCTGCCAGTTTAACAACTACATTGGCAGGTCGTTTGGCGGGTGTTGTGGCTGTACAACGTACAGGAGAACCGGGAAAAGATGCTGCTGATATCTGGATTCGTGGAATTTCCACTCCCAACACTTCTTCTCCGCTGGTATTGGTGGATGGAGTGGAACGTTCGTTCAATGACATCGATCCGGAAGATATTGAATCGTTGACAACGCTGAAAGATGCATCAGCAACAGCTGTGTATGGTGTACGTGGTGCCAATGGCGTAATTTTGATTAAAACCAAACCGGGAAAGGTAGGAAAACCGACAGTGAGCGCGGATTATTATGAATCGTTTACCCGTTTCACGAAGATGGTCGATTTGGCAGACGGTATCACTTATATGAATGCAGCCAACGAGGCAATGCGTAATGACGGTATTGCTACGAAATATACAGAAGATCAGATACGTAACACGATTGCCGGTAAGGATCCTTATCTATATCCGAATGTGGATTGGTTGAAAGAAATCTTTAATGATTGGGGACATAATCGCCGTGTGAATGTAAATGTACGCGGTGGTAGCGAAAAGTCGCTTATTATGCATCAGTCAGCTACTTTAATGAGACAGGTATGACGGTGACTGATAAGAATATCAACACCTATGATTCTAAAATGAAATATAGCCGTTACAACTTTACTACCAATTTGAATATCGACGTAACTCCTACTACTAAGGTCGAGATCGGTGCGCAAGGTTATCTGGGAGAAGGAAACTATCCGGCCATCTCTTCTGCCGATTTGTATAATGCGGCAATGTCTATCTCACCGGTTGAATATCCGAAGATGTTCTTTGTTAACGGAGAAGCCTTTGTGCCGGGAACTTCAACCAATAACAACTTTAATAACCCTTATTCACAGGCTACACGTCGTGGTTATGACAACCTGACGAAAAAATCAGATTTACTCTAATTTGCGCGTCACACAGGATTTGGATATGCTCACGAAAGGACTGAAACTGACTGCTATGTATGCATTCGACGTATACAATGAGATACATGTACATCAGGACCGTGCGGAGTCTACCTACAACTTCCTGGACACTAGTGTTCCTTACGATATGAATGGACAACCTATTCTGCAACGTATTTATGAAGGAAGTAACGTGTTAAGTTATAAACAGGAAACGAGTGGTAACAAAAAAAAGACTTATTTGGAGGCTTCCTTGAATTATGACCGGACATTCAACGACGATCATCGTGTTAGTGCGTTATTCCTGTTCAATCAGCAATCCAAACTATTATATCCGAAAGGGACATTAGAAGATGCGATTCCGTATCGTATGATGGGTATTGCCGGTCGTGCCACTTATTCATGGAAAGACCGTTACTTCGCAGAGTTCAACATCGGTTATAATGGTGCCGAGAACTTTTCGCCTAAACATCGTTTCGGAACTTTCCCTGCATTTGGTGTAGGATGGGTTGTTTCAAATGAGAAATTCTGGCAACCTCTGTCGAAGGCAGTTTCTTTCTTGAAGATACGTTATACAGATGGTAAAGTGGGTAATAGCGAAGTTTCCGACCGTCGTTTCATGTATCTGGATCAGATGAAAGAAAATGGAGACTATGGTTATAAATTCGGACCGAATGGAACTAAGTGGTCCGGTTATGAAACAGTGAATATGGCTGTTGACCTGATTTGGGAAGAATCTCGCAAACAAGACCTGGGTATTGACCTGAAGCTATTTAATGACGATCTGTCTATTGTATTCGACTTGTTTAAAGAGCGTCGTGAAAAACATCTTATTGAAGCGTGAACATTCTATACCTTCATTCTTGGGATACAATACATCTGCTCCTTTACGGAAACATCGGTATCATAGAAAATAAAGGATTTGACGGAACGATCGAGTATAACAAGCGTATCAATAAAGACTGGGTAATTGCGCTTCGTGGTAATGTCACCTTTAATAAGGATAAATGGATTCAGGGAGAATTGCCGGAACAGAAATACGAATGGATGAACCAATATGGGCACAACATCAATGGAGTGAAAGGATATGTTGCCGAGGGACTGTTCACTCAAGCTGAAATAGATGATATGGTACGCTGGGAATCTTTGTCGGATGCCAATAAAGCCATTACTCCCAAACCGTTTGCATCACAGTTTGGAACAGTAAAAGCCGGAGATATCAAATACAAGGATTTAAACAATGACGGTCAGATAGACGCATACGACCAGACTTACATTTCTCGTGGGGATGTGCCGACAACTGTCTATGGTTTCGGATTTACAGTAGGTTGGAAAGACTTGTCTGTGGGTATGATGTTCCAGGGCGTAGCAGGAGCCGAACGTGTTTTGAACGGTAGCAGCGTTAATCCGTTTAATGGCGGTGGCGGTAGTGGTAACCTTTACTCTAACATTGGCGACCGTTGGACAGAGGAAAATCCGGATCAGAATGCCTTTTATCCGCGTTTGTCTTATGGAAGCGAAACAACCAGTAATATTAATAACTTCCAGAAAAGTACCTGGTGGGTGCGTAACATGAACTTCCTGCGTTTGAAGACATTGCAGATCTCTTATAATCTGCCTAAACCCTGGGTGAATAAAGTTCATCTGAAGAATGCGGCTGTATATGTAATGGGAACTAACCTGTTCACTTTGAGTCGTTTCAAATTGTGGGATCCGGAGTTGAATACCGATAATGGTGCTTCTTATCCGAATACGACTTCTTATTCAGTTGGTATTAATTTCACATTCTAAACAAAAAAGATAATGAAAAATATAATTATATAATCGTTAGTTTGCTGGCGTGTCTCTTCGACGACATCTTGTAATGACTATTTTGACCAGGTGCCTGATGACCGTTTATCACTCAAGGAGATTTTCACAACCAGAGATGGAGCCTTGCGGTATCTTTCGAACGTATACACATTCTTACCGGATGAATTTAACCAACGTCAGGTGCATGAAACAAGTCTGTACCGTACTCCCGGTCCCTGGACAGGTTCCAGCGACGAAGCAGAGTGGACAAATGACAATAAAGGGAAATTGATAAATAACAATTCAATCGATGCAACTGAAGGAACGATGGTATTGTATCGTTGGAAGAGCTGGTTTTCAGGTATTCATGAAGCGGCAGTATTTACAGAAAATGTAGATCAGGCACCGCTGACTGTTACAGAAAGAAATCAATGGAAAGCGGAAGCAAGAGCTTTGCGGGCGATCTACTATTTTTATTTAGTACGTACTTATGGTCCGGTTCCTTTGCTTGAAAAGGACTTCCCGATGGATACCCAAGCGATGAGTTGCAACTCCCGCGTAATACGGTAGACGAGTGTTTCGATTTTATCGTATCAGAGTTGAAAGGTGCGCAAAACGATGGTTTACTGGATGATGCTTCTACCGACAAAGTGTCCGGATATGGCCGTATTGATAAGGCGATTGCACAGGCGTTTATCATCGAGGCATTGACTTATCGTGCCAGCTGGTTGTTTAATGGTGAGTGCAATTACTATTCTGACTTGGCTAATACGGACGGAACAAAGCTGTTCCCTAACAAACCGGACGAAGCTGCCAAACGTGCCAATTGGCAGAAAGTGATTAATGAATGTAACACTTTCTTCTCTAATTACGGAAGTCGTTATCATTTGATGTATACCAATAAGGACGGTGTTTCTGTTTCCGGTCCGGACTCGGAAGGCTTCAGCCCGACGGAATCTTATCGCCGTGCAGTAAGAACCCTGTTTTCTGAAAATGGGTAACAATAAAGAAATGATTTTCTATCGTTTGATAATGCTGCCGGAACCATGCAGTACGACCGTATGCCGAATAGATCCGGTAATACGACCAACTATAGAGGTGGTAGCTTGTTGGGAGCAACCCAAGAAATGGTAGATGCCTATTTCATGTCAAACGGAGAATCTCCTATTTCCGGTTATAGTGCTGACGGAGTCACTCCGATTATCAACGAAAAATCCGATTATGTAGAAGAGGGAGTTTCTACAACAGAATACAAAGGAACAGACGGTACCTTATATGCACCGACAGGAACCAGAATGATGTATGTTAATCGTGAACCTCGTTTTTATGTAGACATTACCTTTAGTAATTCAAAATGGTTTGATGGAACAGAAGGCGATTATATAGTAGATTTCACTTATAGCGGAAGTTGTGGTAAAGAACAAGGTAGCAATGACTATACAAGTACAGGTTATTTGGTGCGCAAAGGAATGGATTCCGGCGACCGTAACCAGAACTTGGTTTGTGTGCTCTTGCGTCTGACTAATATTTATTTTGACTATATCGAAGCGCTTGCGCATGTCAGCCCGACTCATGAAGACATCTGGACGTATATGAACATGATCCGTAAGCGTGCGGGTATTCCGGGATACGGTGAAACAGTCAATCTGCCTAAACCGACTACAACGGAAGAAGTCATGGAGCTGATTCGTAAGGAGAAACGCATTGAATTGAGTTTCGAAAACTGCCGTTATTTTGATGTACGTCGCTGGGGGATTGGTAAATGAGTATTTCAACAAAGCAATTCACGGTATGAATGTCAATTATGACGGAAATGAATTCTTCAAACGTACGGAGATTGTGAAGCGTATTTTTGACCGTCAGTACTTCTTCCCCATACCACAGGGCGAAATTGATATTGATAAGAACTTGGTTCAGAATACAGGATTCTAAATACTGATTATAAAATAGAAATTATGATGAAACAATATATTTTCTCTGCAGTTTGTCTCATGTCCGGTATCCTTTGTATGTCCTCTTGCAATGAGGATAAACAGGCAAAGAACCATATACTCCGGATTACGAGATTGTACCGGAGTATACCAATGCGGATACCTGGACTGCCTATGAAGCATTTAATGATAACTTGCTGGACCCCGATAAGAACATTTATAAAACAAGTACCGCTTATACTGCTGCTACCGACCGTAATAACGGAGCTGCTGCTATCTGGTGCCAACCGATCTATTGGGATATGGCTATGAACGCATATAAACGTGCAAAAGCGGAAGGAGATACGGAAAGAGAAAACAAATACAAGCAGTTGTGTGATGATTTGTTTGCCGGAAATAAAGCACATTATGTAAACTTTGATTTCGACAATAATAATGAGAATACCGGCTGGTTTATCTATGATGATATACAGTGGTGGACCATTACTTTGGCACGTGCTTACGAATTATTTAAAGTGGAAGAGTATCGCAGTCTGGCAGAAGCAAGTTTTGCACGTGTATGGTACGGTTCTCCCCGCGTAGGTGATACGGGTTCTTATGCAGATCCTGAAAAGAATTTGGGTGGAGGTATGTTCTGGCAATGGCAGCCTATCGGCAACCCGAATGAAAATGCTGCCGGTGATGGTAAGATGGCTTGTATTAATTTCCCGACTGTGGTAGCTGCATTGACCCTTTACAACAACGTTCCTGCCGATCGTGTGGCTGATCCGAATCCGGAAAGCTGGAGTAATAAGTACGGTGATTTTACCCGTCCGCATTATGAAACGAAGGAAGCTTATCTGGCAAAAGGAAAAAGAAATCTATGAATGGGCTGTGAAGAATCTGGTAGACAGCAATACCGGAGAGGTTGCCGACAGCAAGCATGGTGAAGGCAATCCGGCATGGTCGGACCATGTATACAATCAGGCCACTTTTATCGGAGCTTCGTTATTGCTTTATAAAGCTACCGGTGAGAAAAACATATTTGGACAATGCAATTTTGGGAGCTGACTATACAATGAATACCATGTCCGGAACGTATGATTTACTGCCGTTCGAGAGTGGCGTGGAACAGGGTATTTATACCGCTATCTTTGCGGAATACATGGCCATGTTGGTAAATGATTGTGGCCAGACCCAGTACGTACCGTTCTTGAAACGTAACATTAATTACGGCTGGGCTAATCGCGACCGGACACGTAATTTGTGTGGTGGCGAATATCATAAGGCACAGATAGAAGGCGCTACTATTGACAGCTATAGTGCATCCGGAATACCGGCATTGATGTTGTTGTTTCCGGCAGATAAATAATTGTAACCCATAAAAAGAAGAATAATGAATACGAAATATTCAAATTGGAAAATGTGGTATTATGTGTTATGCATGGTACTGACACTTCAATTGGCGGCTTGTTCTGAAGAAACGCATGACGAGTATACTGCGGCTCCTGAAATAGAAGATACCTATATTGACCAACTGGATGCATTGATTGCTGAAATGACCGATTTGCAGCAAAATTCAGACTACGGAGATAAGAAAG